>Ga0307507_10000092_pt1 | contig 140705 bp, 30 predicted proteins | sample 7_EM_MG_FD_207223 | JGI IMG/M metagenome (GOLD analysis project Ga0307507, IMG submission 207223) | Populus trichocarpa ectomycorrhiza microbial communities from riparian zone in the Pacific Northwest, United States - 7_EM | ecosystem: Host-associated > Plants > Roots > Unclassified | place... | reverse complement strand
TTTTCTCTTGCTAGTCTCCCTATATAGGATAGAGAGGTATAAGAAGATTGTATTTTTCTTCTAGAGAGGCCCTTTTTAGCTAGTTTATCTGCTATTTCATTTCCATAGATTCCTAGGTGGCTAGGAAATATAAGCGCCCTTAAGGATAGAGACTAAGGGTAGACGTCTAGAAGAAAGTAGATAAAACTATCTTATCTACACCTTAGATTAAACGCATTGTTAACTATATTTAAAAAAGAGAATAGGAAGTAAAGGAGAATAATTAGAAGAATATAGAATCTATAATTAATTTTAATTCTAAAACCCCACCTTCTAAAACACTAACTAGCTATACTGCCGTATTTAGTGCTAGTTAAATTCCTTTTAAACTCTAGAATACCTAAATACTTAACCCTAGTGTAAATATACACGTCTATAATAATAAAAAAGACTTTACCTTCTCCTACCTAGTAGTAGAAGACAACTACCTAATTGCTAGCAGAAATTTTAAAAAGATTTAAGCTCATAGAATAGTAACTATTACTGTTAATATACCTACTAGGAAGTTAAAATTGAAGCTATTCTATATAGCACTAGCATCTACTTTTTTTTATAAATATTGTAGTACTCTTAAGAGCTACTAATGACGATATCTATTTTGACTTAGGACGGAACTTACTATACCGTCTAGTAATTAGCGAAATAGTATACTATACGAGACGACTAGGGGGCTACTAGGCACTAATGTATAGAGAGCCTATAAATACCCTAGACTTAACTAATTAATTAACCTTCTTAACAGGAAGATATTAGCTAAGCTAAATAGCCCGTAGACTAGTTAGAGCTATAGCTATAAAATAGCATAAAATACTCGGCTATATAGGACCTACTGCTATTAAGCAGCTTCTTAAGCACGTTAATGGCGTAGAGCTGACCGAATTAACTACTAAACAAGTACCGCTTAAAATCGAATATAAAACTTACTTATTAGCAAAGTATATATAGCAGATCTCTTAAAGACGAGAATATAAATATTCAGCTACTTAACCATTTAAACAGCTAGCATTTAATATTATTAACCTAGGAGTTCCTAGATATAACGGCAATAGATATATTATACATTTATATTACACATATTCTAAATTAAATTTTATCTTTACCTCTAGGAATAAGGACAAAGCTACTATCCTACCTACTATCTAAAAGACTTACCGTTTAATTAAAATATAATTCTACTAAGATATTATCTTCTTCTAGAGCAATAATAAATAAGCATTTAGATAAACGGGAGATACCCTATAGACGTAGTATATAGACGAAGGCATTACTTTTAAATGCTAAGCACTATATACTAAGGAATAAAATATTAGAGTAAAACGATCTAGACGAACCCTTATAGAATAATTAAGGGCTATATAGCTAGAAGCATCCTTACCCCTATCTCTAGGATTAGAGGCTTTCCTTATTACTAGCTACGCACTTAATTAAACCCTAAATAAGCAACTAGGGTAGAAAACTCCGTACAAGATCGCCTACGGCAAGCCGCTATCACTTACCTATATACATGTATACGGTTATAAGACCTATACGCTAAATAAATAAGTTAAAAGGGGAGATAAGCTAGGTCCTTATACATTAATTAGATATCTAGTTAGCTATAATTTAACCAATATCTATCGAATCTGGATTCTAAGCCTTTGCAAAGTTATTTAAACTAGAGACGTCACATTTAATAAGGCCTCGTTCTATAACCCTAAGGGTTAGAATATCAACTACCTACTAAGGAAAGCATTAGAAGATACTATTTAGACAATTAGTCTACTAGAACCTCTTAAAAATAAATCTAAAGATAAATCTATCCTATATAGACCTACCTTAAATATAAATTAAATAACTATATTAAATAAGTTAGCAGAGCTTCTTATAAAGGACACTAAACATCTACTAGCTCCTAGTAAGACAATATCTCCAGATCTACTAAAAACAAATACCTTACCAGGAGGACTTTAAGACGATATTATAGATATAATTAAAACAGGTTCTACCTAGTTAAGCTTACTAGAACTATCTAATAGAGTAACTAATATAGCTCTACGAGCTAATGAAGTCTTGGCTAAACCTTCTGCCAACCTTATCCTACTAAAAGGATTAAAACAAGCATAACGTTAAGCGTATATAATAGTACTAGCAAATCTATCTACCCTATTTAGTTACTACGCTAGATTTACTACAGGACTAGTAAGGACATTAACTAAACTAGATCCTCCCTATATTAAGATAATCTTTCTTCTAAACTAAAGAATTTAAAAGAGCTAAGAAAGTACCCTTTAACTACTAGCTTCTAAAAAGCTATAGAAAAAGAATATAATAACCTAAAACGCTAAGGGATATTTAAAACTATACTAAAGGAAGAAGTAAGTAATAAGCAGATCCTTTTACTAAAATAGGTCTTTAAATATAAGCTTAATAGCAACGGTTACCTATAAAAGCTAAAGGCTTAACTATGCGTCTATAGAGACCTATAGATTACTAAAAAAGAGACCTATACAGCAACCCTAGCTGCTTAAATATTCCGTGCCCTTATAGCTATAGCAGCCGCATTTAATTTAGAAATTCGATAGTATAATGCTATAAATGTATTTACGAATGCTATACTAGATAAGCTAGTCTACTACTACTACCTAGAGGGATTTAATTAAAATGGATATATCCTAAAGCTACTTATAGTACTATATGGATTAAAAATCTTACCACTACTTTAGTATAAAGAGCTTACTAGTACCCTAGCTAAATTTGGATTAAAACTAGTACTAGGCACTAACTGCCTATTTACCAATAGACGACTTATTATCTTCTTCTACGTAGATAATATTGCCGTTCTATTTACTAAAAAGGACCTTTAAAGACTTAAAGAATTTAAAGCTAAATTACTATACTAATATAAGATCCGTGTACTAGGAGACCTATAGTAGTTCTTAGAAATTTAAATTAAATGAAATTAACCAAGTTAAAAGCTCTGGCTCTACTAAGACTCCTATATTAAAAAGATAGCTAATTAATTTAATATTTAACTAGGATGATTTCCTAAGTTACTACTTTCTGCTAAAGAACTAACCCTATCTAATTAGCAGACGGGTCCTTAAAGAATACTAGCCTATTAGCAGTAAGTTTGTTTCTTTATATACCTCACCGTATTTAGAAGACCTAATACTATAAAGACGCATTTAAAGCTAGCCGAATTCCTCACTAATCCAAATTAAAAATACCTCGACGCGGTAAACTAAGCTATTACCTACTGCCTTAGAACAAAATCTACAGCTATTAAATACTCTAGTGAAGCATTTAGAGTATACGTCTACTTTAGAAACCCTAAAGGAGAAGATATTACCTTTTATAGAGTATCTAATATAGTATTTACAGACTATAAAGAGACTAGACGAAGCTCTTAAGGATACCTATTTATACTATTTAGAGGACTAATTAATTAGAAGGCAACTCTATAATAAATAGTAACTCGTTTAACTACTAAAGTAGAACTTCTCTCCCTATCTACTACTGCTGTTAAGATTATCTGGTGGTAGCGATTCTTTAAGGCAATTGGCTTTAATTTAGAACGCAAATTTACCCCACTATGCAATAATATATAGACTATTTGCCTACTAAGATAGGATACACCAAAACTTAACACCAAACTTCGACATATTAACGTCTATTAGCACTAGCTAAGATAGGAAGTCTAAGATAAAAAGATTAATATACGATGGGTCCCTATAGACAAGATGCCTACTAATGGCCTTACTAAGATCCTACCCCGTTAAAGGCACGAGGCATAGATAAAGCAATTGAATTTGGTAGATATTTGATATTAGATTACTACTACATCTAATAAAGACTCTTAAATATCACCCTATACTACTCCTAAAATTATATCTAAATTTCCTATTTTAGTATAGCTTCTATCTTTATTTTATTTTCTACAGCTTTAACTATACCATTAAATCTAGGGGGGGGTGTAATAGACTACTGGCACTGTGCTAAGAGACAAGATCGTCGCCTAAGAGGCTCCGAGATAGGATCGACCCTATCCTTATATGTCTTAGATATGGTTAAAGATTAGGTTATAGACTTCGGAGTTAGGGGTCTACTTTCATGTATTTATTTCACTTAATTTCTATAGATTTAGAATTAAGTCGCTCGTTTAATACCCATACTGCAAAGCTTATAACCTTTTATCTACTACTAAGCCTTCCTTCCTATTAACTACTTAGTAACGATTACCTTTATTATAATTACCTTCTTCTAAGCCTTTATAAGAGCCACTGCTTTAAAATTACACTTTTAATATTACTTAAAGTTTAATTACTATTATATACTACCTCTAAAAGTTATAATATAGGCAATTTAATTATAAGGAAAATAAGGGTAATAAAGAGGAGTTGCTAAAACGTTAACTCTATAACTATATTACGGCTTAAAATATAGCCTTATTTTATAAAGTATTTTAAGCCTATATTATATATATAGAGGGGTCTTTTATAAGGAGGCTTTTTATAAGCTAAAGTATATATAACGGCGCTAAGCTACTTAGTGTTAATTAAGGCCCAATTAATGGCTTCAACTTCTAGATTAAGCGACTTTGCAAAGTCTATAAGGATTTCGAAATCCGCCTATTTAAAACTCAATAGAGTTTTGCAGGCAATTAGACAAATAAGCTATGTTCGGACGTAAAAAAAAATTTGTTCGTGCTCGAACCCGGAGTTGTTTGATGAATGACGCGGAGTTGTCACGTGCTCAAAATCGGAGTTGAACCGATGATCTTTGCATTACTAGTGCAACGCCTTACCAGCTTGGCCATTTGAGCGGATAATACCATACTGAAAATTGAACCAATATATAAAGGACAATAGTAGATCAACACCCCCTAATCGATACTCGCACACCCCCCTTGATTTGGCTTAGCTCCCACCACATCTAGTTAGAACTCACGTGTGTTTGGCTCGTATGCATCTGCATCGCGAAAATCAAACCTTCAAAATACAGCTTTTGTGACTGCACCACCTTAATAAGTCTTAATTTCAATTATAGTATAAGTAATAGAGTTTAGACCAAAGTCGGAATGCACCAAAGGACCCCTTAGCAAGGCCCTGCTAAATGGGCAAGGTCCCCCGACCTCTGTAAGCCTGTTAAATATTGCCGCCAATACTTTATAATGCACTCGCAGTAGTATCTTGACTTCTACCACCATACTTACTACCGCACTCACTACCTGTACTACTACGTGTTTGCTTCTGGGTTGATTAATTGGATTGTGCAGTGGCTTGTGAGGACTGGCTTGAACTAATTTGAGTGCTGCTACCTCTGCTTGGTGTTTGTGAGCTGCCTCCGCGAGCACGCCCGCGCTCGAGCCTGCGCCCGCGCCCCCACGCGTAGTATACCTGATGGCTTGCGACGAGTCGATGTATTAACGCGAACAGAGCCAGCCGGGTGGCCGCGGTGGCACTCTATAGTTAGAGGCTGGGAGGTAAGGCAAATGCGAAGTGATGTTTTGGGTATGTATGGGCGCAACAGTTGCGCTGGTGCAGATGCATACGAGCCAAACACACGTGAGTTCTAACTAGATGTGGTGGAAGCTAAGCCAAATCAAGGGGGGTGTGCGAATACCAATTGGGGGGTGTGCAAGTATCAATTAGGGGGTGTCGATCTATATAAATCATAATTCAGCTTTTAGGCTGTGAGGCTGTAATTCCTAAGCATTACTAAACTGCTATGCTTTAGGAGTTAAAAAAAAATCTATGGTTAAGCTAAAAAGATTTTTTTAACTTTATGCTTAGACGCTCCTAAGAAATAGAATTTTTATTAGGGTGTACGAGGGCTTTAGCGTCAGGCTGCAACGCCTCTCACCTGGGACGCAGGGTAAAAGCCGGGGTAAAGCCGGCTAGGCACACCATTGCCTCGGAAACTCTTCCCTTTGTTAGATTCTTCTCCTTTCTTCTCTAAGTATTAACGTAGTTGATCACCGAACCGTGAAGATCACCGAACCGTAAGCGCATTTCTTGGCGTTGCAAACACCACATAGAACTCTTTGAATTATGCCACCACTAGCTAATTTTAAATAATAACTACATTATCTAAGGTTTCTTTAAGTGCAGGACAAGTCCTCCTATTATGTTCTGGTGACTCACAGGCACTATAGTGGCGAACAGCCAAGGTTGAAGCCTTTAGTGTCGCATTACTACTTCTACTTATAGCTGCTTGTATAGGGTCCTAAAGACGTTCTAATAGCTTAATACCCTTACTAACTGTAAGAGTCTCTCTTTGGGTGATATATTTAACCTTAATATTGCGCTTTTTAACTTACTTGGCGTTATTGGCTTGTAATCCTTTAATTTGCTCGCTTAAGATAGAAACTCTCTGTAAAGCTGTCTTAGCTATTAACTAATTTAACCATCCTCTTAATTATAGGTGAGGTAGATCGCCGCTTAAGCTAATGCTGTTGTAGCTTAATTGCTATCTGCTACTTCTTAACTTGTTGTACTGTTCTAGGGGTGTTTAATACCAAATTATCTAAGGAAGATAGGAGAACTAGCAGAGGTGTTAAAAGGTTAAATTTACCTAGTTTAGTAAGAACCTCCTCTAGATTAAATAGAAAAATGCCTATAGCTCTAAAGATACTTTTAATATTATTATTGCTAAGAGCTACTAGTTAAAGCTTTACGTAGATATAAAGAAAGTCGTTATTTATAATATAATTCTAACTATTATAGATTAAGTCCTAAATACTATTACGGAAGCGTCTTTTTATAGAGCTGAATACTATAACGTCTAAAGGCTGGAGAATATATAAGGAATGGTTAGGTAGCTATAGCGGAATAATATTATGCTCCATAGAATAGCGTATAAAAGGTTTAGTATAATAACTATTATGTCTATCTATAATAAGCAGCTGTTTTGCTCCTGTTATATTCCTAATATTTAGTTTAAATATATCTTTAAGCTATATAAGACCTAGCTAATTATTTATCCAGCCTATTTTACTAATAGTAACTATCTAGTCCTTTAGAACGCATAAATTTATATTAAACTAGATATTTTAAAATACCTTGCATTTGTAGATGACTATAGCAGAAATAGGGCGTTTAGCTAAATTAATATACTTAATTACTGTAACCCAGTTACAATTGCTAGGCTGGATGTGGTACCTTGTACTATTATAAGCGGTAATAGCTTTGGCAGATCTAATGTCGGCTTTTTAGAAGCCAATCTCGTCTATATTATAGATATTATTATCCTAGATTCCTTGCTTATTTACTAGCAGCCTAAAATGCTCTTAAATTACCTCAGGATCCTCCTGTTTCGCTCGCTGGTAGTTATACTTCTTTAATTATATAATTTGCACCTCTAGAGTACGCTTAATATACCACTGGAACCACTTCTTGCCTACTAGCTTCTTATTCTTTAATAGCAGTATTATATTGGCGGTGTCCTCCACCATCTACTTACAAGGTGGAAAACCACAAGAGGTAAGATTAAGAATCCATTCTGTTAATAAGGCTTCTTCGTTATAATTAAGATTGCGGCCGTTTGCGAGGGTATCTGCTCAACATGCGCGTCCATTTATGCGACATTTAAGGGTATTATAATTCACGCGATAAATGCGCGACCCCTGGTAGGCACTGGGAATTTGGCCGTTTTGTAACGCGTCAATAGCTAAAAGGAGCCTGCCTTCCCTTTCTTGAGCAGTATTAAGGCGTTTTGGAGGCATGGCGTTGATGCAGAGAGAGAGTATTGAATGTTTGGTGATGGCTTGGCATGCGCTCACGGTTCGGTGTTCTTCACGGTTCGGTGATCAACTACGTTAGCTGTCGGTATCACCCGGGGGGTACTGCAATTGCAATAAGTAGTTCTGGTTCTTGGTTTATTCGTGTCTAAAGCAAAGGATCATAAGGATCGCAGTACCTAAGTAGGGGGCTAATAAGTCACCATAAGGATGACTAATCAAAGACATATAACCTCTGTCCATACATTCCGACACTGGCAGTTCTTTCTTTATGCGTAGAACAGCTATCCGGCCCCTACTGCATACGCTATACGCCATTTATAAAAAGAAAGAAGGATAATAGGCTTTATGCCAAATCATCAAATAATCTATAGAAAGGGTATAGGTAGTAGAAAAAACTATTAATCCATTTCCCTTGTATAAACTATGTGATAAAGTCAAGACATTATATAAGGAAAGAAGGTAAGAAAGTACAAAGAAGGAGTATATATTAGGAACTTGGTTGCTAGGTTAACAGGTACTTAGGGCAGGAATTGCGGATGTCTTAGGTATTACGAATATTACAAATATTGTAGACGTTGCGGATATCGTTACGGATATTACGGATATCGTAAATATTACGGAAGGTGTTATAGGAGTATCCTATAACAGAGCGTAGTTAAAGTCAGAACCGAAGGTGTGGCGGCTTTAGAAGGTATAAAAGTTATAGAGCTGTTGCAGACTATAGGGGAAAACAGGTAGAAGGGCTAAGTCCTATCCGTTGTCGTTAAAATGACAGTTAAGTAAGTTAATATTAACAGTAAGGTTCTCTATATTGACGTTGTTATTATTGTTATTGCAGAAGTAGGTGGTGCTCTTGCCCTTATTACCAACGTTGCTGTGCCTTACTGTACTAGGTTCTGTGCCACCAGGTTCTATACCACTAGGTTCTATGCTACTAGTAAGGCCATGGATAAAGGCATTATTGTTTATAAATGTGACTATATTCTTAGCGGTTTTAATTGGTATTGGCCCATTTAAAGTTATAAAGTGCTCAACACCATAGTCGTTATAGAAGAAATTGCCGCCAGTAGTAGTTAAAACTGTAATTAGAGTTGATATATTAAATGCCATAGCTATTATGTCCTTGTCGAAATTATTATTAATATTATTATCTATAAGGTACTGGTGGACATATCTCTTTAGTCCTTCTCTTGCTTTATTATGTTTTTCTTTAGTATGCCTAGTTAACCAACAGTCTCCTTTCTTATATACGAAGCACGTCCTAGTGTTATTGTTGCTATAATGATTATTTAATGAACTTAGTCAAGACATCGATCAGTAGTAGCGACGGTTAGTAAAGAATACGTCAGTAGGCTATTCTATAGGCTGTAAGAACACATTGGCGGGTTGTCCTATGGTACTATTAACCTTCCTATAGGTAATAATTAACGATCATAGGCTGTTTATAAGGCCGGTAAGTATGGCAGGTGGGTTAGAGCAAGCTGCCTAGCAAGTAGTAACATCTTAATAAGCAATAATAAGCTTATTATAGAGGAAATCGTCGTTATAGAGGTTAGTATTAAGACCATGCTGTAAGTAACGAAGGTTGTTAAGTAATAGCTATAGGCAGTCCTCTATAGATTTGCCCTTGCTCTTTATTATCACTGTCTTAAGAGTTATAGCGTTCCACTTTATTAAAACTCTATGCTTGTATTCTGGTCCTTTAAAGTGGTTATGTATAGCGTTATAGATGCTATTAAAAGTAGTATAGGTTGCCTTGTTTCCATAGTAGAAATCAAGAGTAATACTATATAGTATTATCGGAAAGCCTTTAATCTTTGCCTCTTGTGGTATATTAACTCTGTTATAAAGGTTGTTAAAAATCGTGAGCTTACGGTTAAAGTTATTATCCTCTCCACTATATTTACTTTCCTTTGTATATATCTTTGCCAGGGTTGCTAAGTCTCTACTATAATTAGCGGTGACTTTAGTTTCTGTTGGTTATGTATTTGGGGCATTTATAGAAGGAGCCGTAATGTTCATAGGGGGGGCCGTGACGTTTGTAGGGGGAGCCGTAACGTTTGTAGGCAAGGGGAGCTTGGCTATAGGGGAAAGGTTATTTAAGACAGCTGAAGCTGGAGTAGTAGACGACATTAAGGGGGTTAATAGACGTGATTTAAAACAACGGTTAATAACGTATAAATTAAAAGGTCCTTTATTATTAATAAATAGCTTAATTTCTGCATCTAACTATTCTATAGGGTTGTCCTTGTGAGTAACGTTATATAGTGCTTATAGTACTGACTTGCTTTTCTTGTCGAAAACCTATACTCCATTATGTTGGAGTAGTTGTTTAAGTCCCTTAATTACAGACCTGTCAGCGTCCTTAAATGTCTGTACTTTGAAATTATTAAAGTCTTCTTGGTATAATTCCCATAAGCTTTTGTCCTTAAAGTTGTACTTAGTATACTTATTAATTTTGAAGTCAATATAGTTGGTAATATCTTCTGCAGTAGTCTCATTGGTTAGGGTAATTCCGTTGCCCTAGCGCGGACGTTGGATTCCTGTGTCGGACATAACTGGTGTAGGTTGTGGTATAGGTAGGGGTACTGGCACTTAGTAAAGAGGTCGTACTGGGTATTGATTTGCGTGATGGACGCGAACCGGACGAAGCCTTGGTAGGAGCCAGTTCTTTGAGTTCCTAGGGCCTTGGTAGGAAGGGTTCTCCTTAGCAAACGCGACGTAATTAACGGGCCTTGGTAGGAGCGATCGCGTGTTGTCTCTCTTTGTAATAACACCGGATTCTAATCTGTGATATCACTAATCAGTGTCAGTATCACCCGGGGGGTACTGTAATTGCAATAAGTAGTTCTGGTTCTTGGTTTATTCGTGTCTAAGGGCTTATTTGGTAACTTTTTTTGGCCAGGTCAAATCGACCAGGTGGGTGGTCAAAAAACCCACCTGGGCCCACCTGGGCCCACCTGGTGGCTCACGGGCCACCTAGATCAATATCCACCTGGTAGGAGTCGTCCGTTTGGTAGCCCAGGTGGATTTTGGGCAGGTGGATGGTCTTGGCAGCTAAAAGTCGAGCCCCTATCTGGCCAGGTGGAGTCCTTACGTCAGCCGCGATTATACAGCCAAAAGTAGAATAGACTGCGCGATTTTGGTAAAAATCGCCCACCTAGCAGGTTAAAAGCGCCCAATCTCACCAGTACCTCCACTTCTATAGGGGGGGTACTATCCAACTGCCTGTCCGGCCAGGTTAATTAACTTAACCGTATTTTTGATAATTTTTACACAAGTATTACCATCACATAACCTCCAAATATAAAGCCCTAAATATTAATAGCAGTATCCACAAGCCTTCTAGCGCTCCTAGCATTAATCTAGATACTTATAAATTATGCGAAAAGCCTTCCTACGCCTAGTTATAGACGCCAGCAAATTATTAACCCTCTGCGCGGCAAGGTAAGGACGGTGGAACTACTACTTAGGCCTCCACAGGCGATTAAGACGTTAACCCGGCTTAATTAAGAGCTATTTGTGTTACTCCTTAATAGGCTTATTAACGAATATAATTTAAGTAGGCAAGAAGGCGTATCAGCGGCTCAGAAGCTGATAATATTTATAGCTATATATGGAGGTGGGCTCAGTCAAAGGCTCGTTGCGTAGGAGTTCCAGTACTCTACACATACAATTAGCTTGTAAGCAGTTAATATTTAAGTAATATTGGGCTAGAGCTTACCTAAAGTAGAGCCTTCTATAAGGTCCTTAATACTCTATGCAAGCTGCATAAGGATATTATTAAATTGCCACCTAATTAAACGCCCAATTGGGTTAAATCTGATGACAAAATATGGCCCTTTTTCAGTAATTGTATTGGCGCCCTTAACGGCTCATATATTCCAATTTTAGTACCTAAAGCCGAGTAATCTGCATAGCGAAATAGGAAGGGATTTATATCGCAGAACATACTTACGGCATGCGATTTTGATATAAACTTTATCTATATATTGCCCGGTTAGGAAGGCTCTGCGCATAATAGCTAAGTATTTGGTTTCGCCAAAGATTAAGGCTTTAATATACTACTAGGACGATATTATCTAGCTAACGCTAAATACGCTGCGGATAATCCTATGGTTCTTATACCCTATCAAAAGGTTAGATATCATTTAAAGGAGCAAGCTAAAGCGGCCTAAAGGCCTAAGAATAAGTACAAGCTATACAACCTACGCTATTTATAGCTAAGGAATGTAATTAAATAGACGTTTGGTGTACTTAAATCACATTTCCTTATTTTTAATAAGGGCCGCAGAGGCTATATATAAAAGACACAGGTCAAGATTATATAGGCGCTTACGGCAGTTTATAACTTTATAAACTAGAACAGCCATAACCCGCAGGATAAGGACTTTAGGTATAAAAGCGAGGATAATTTAGATACTAATAAGTATATCATTTCTACTAATATTAAGGAGCAGGCAATGAGCTAGCGGCGTGAGGATATTATAGATATAATATAGGAGCAGTATCAAAGCGTTCTAACTATAAGGAATAAAGGTGGAAGTTAAGGAGGAAGTTAAGGAGGAAGTTAAATCTATAATTTAATTTTAGAGAATCTAGAAATATTTAATATAAAGCTATAGAGGTGATTAATCTATAAGCAAAGCATTTAGGGTATTAAATTAACGTGCAACACCGCTAAGAAAAAAGTCGTAGTAGGTGATTTAATTATAGCTCAGTTATATTACCCGCACTACCTATAAGCTTAAACTAAATTCTCTATAAAATTAATCCTTTAACTCGCCACTAAGCTCTAATTCTTTATTAACCTACCCAATTTAACCAGTAGACGCCTGCTGCCGTCTTATATTAACTACTAGCTGCTTAATATACCCATTCCTAGTATTGCTAGTAAGTGAATTAAAGATTAAGGTCCTGCTTTTAACCTTAAAGGCTTTTAGAACGAGCTGCTAATTAGCGGCGGCAAGGTACTTAAAATCATAAATAAAGCTACCAACAGCCCTCTTAATTGGTAAGCAATAAATTTCCAACAGCGTTATCTTTAAAGAATTAAACATTAACGCTACCTCACTAATACTCTCGCTTAGAGCCTCCGTGGCTGCAGACGCCTTTAACAAGCGGCTTTAATTGGCAGCCATAGCTGCGTTCTTTGTTGAGCGCCTTACCAGATCCAGCTAACCTATTTTCACGGTATTTTGAGGCTTTTTTTTTGACGCAAATAAGGTAGCTGTAGAGGATATTAGTGAGGGCTACAAGGAAGAGGACGATACTAAAGGGGAACATAAGGGTAAACTAGGTAAGGGCGTAGGACTCCAGCCCTCTATTAGCGTACTAGATGGGCTCTATTCAACCATCCCATGTGGTAAATTTAGATCCTTAATATCCTTAATATCGTCTTCAGCGTCGTCTTTAACTATACCCTTATTCTAAGCTGAATCCTCATCTAGGGCCTTATTAATTAATGCCGCATGGTTACCGCAGGCCATCTTTCCAGCCAACAGCTCCTTTAGCTTATTGTAATAAGGCGGCCACTTCTTTATAAAAGGTCATCTTTTAATATAATTATAAAAGTATATCTTCATCACGCCAGGCTTATCTGTATATAGCAAGCTAGTAACCTTATACTTACCCCAGCCAGAATACGCCTTTATATAAGCCTCCCACTCGCGCCAGGTGGTCTTCTAATAGTCGTACTTATTTATTAACTGCTCAAGAGAAAGGTCTTAGCCCGATTTGGCTTTAATATAGGCAATAGCGTTGGTATATTCAGTGGCTTTAAACATTGCGCTATTAGTCTCCTTGCCTTGCATTAAGAGGATCTATAGGAAATCTAAAAAGGCTTTATTTAATCCAGCAAGCCAAGAGAATCAAAGCTTCTTAGTAGGTTAAATATCCTCTATATTCGCCCTCTTTCCTTCCTTTCTAGTAACAGGCCGCTTACCATCTTCATCAGCAGCCGTATATCCTTCGCTACCGCCGCCGTTACTCCTTATATCCGCCCATATACGCTTATTCAATCGCTTCTCTGGAGGTATTAATACTAGCTTAGAGGTAGATAAGGTAGTTGCGGAAGACGCCATATTAGATATAGTAACAGAGGTAGGGGTGCTAATAAAGGCATAGGTAGAGGCGGCCACAACGGCAATAGATCTAGCCATAATGGGCTCATTATTATTAGCCATTTAAAAAGGTGAGTATATCAATAAGGATCTAACTACTCATTCTATATAGAGCTTTTCCGACGTCCTTGGCGCTCTATGCGTATTACATAACCACCCTACGCCTTTTTACCCACCTGGCGACAATCCTACCAAACGGACACCCTCCACCAGGTGGATATACACCCCTGCTTTGGCGCCCACTAGTAGCGCTTAATATCGGGCGCATAGGTATAAAAAGGCTGACCTAGTGGATATCCACCTGGTCGATCTGACCTGGTCAAAAAAAGTTACCAAACAAGCCCTAAAGCAAAGGATCGTAAGGATCGCAGTACCTAAGTAGGGGGCTGATGAGTCACCATAAGGATGACTAATCAAAGACACATAACCTCTGTCCATACATTCCGACATTAGCCTTGCTATCAATTGATACTCTCTGCCCCGTTATACCTCCTACACCACCTTACATAAGGCCATGCTAGTGGTCCGTGCAGGAGCGTCTAACTGAGATTCTATCTCAGTCTGCAATACGCCACGGGGAAGTCATTAAGAAGATGAGATGAGTATTCTAGATCAAACCAGTGCTGAGAATCCCTACCCAATTATTTCCTCAACTTACTAACCGTCTTCATTATTAGATCTTGACTCCAATCTGCCAGAACTCAGTCCTAGTTTGCGCTGGTCCCCTTGCCGTTCGGAAAATGAAGTTAAAGATAACGAGCCCTCATCACCAGTACGATACTATCAGATGGTTGCATCAAAACCCGGCTTCTACAGCATCACTGGAACATTAGATGGCCCTATAATCTTCATTGGAAACAACCGTGACGTTACCGGCAATGGAAGCCCGTCTGAGTATCCATCAAGGTTTGGCATGGGGGTCCGTTCTGATTCTTCTAGTAAAGAGGACAGCTATAAAAGCACTAACGACGAAGATGTTAGTGATGTTAGCACATGGATCCCATACCAAGAAGTTTGTTCGTCTACGAGCAGACTAACCAGAGTTAAAACTTCTTAGCCAAGCAAGGCCCAATACTCCGATCGCCTAATTAGCACCTACACGTCTTTAGAAGGGCTAGACTTCGTTCACCCCAGCCCAAACCAGGTTCTGGATTTAATGCTCGACTATATAAGGAAATACCATTCCTTGAGATACGGTAGCTACATTCAACAACTTCGAGTACTTGGGCGGACTGAGCAGACTTTTCTAGACTTGCTTCGACCAGCAGCATGAGACGTACTATTATCTTGCGATTACTTAAGAGAGAAGTAGTTGACCAGCCAATAAACCAAATAGTAATATTTACTAACAAATTATAGTCTCCTCACGATTAGGGACGATGCGCTACGAGACAATGAGCCGCAAGCTAGGATATATGTGCACATTCTCTAGCTCAAATCAGATCCTGGCGACTTTTATCTCTACGTTAGACAGAGCTCGAACATGCAACTTCGATTCAACAATCATCAAGACAGAAAATACCGGACTAACAACCCATCCTTACATTACTACGTTTGGGACAACTTTGACGTCAACAAAGAGTTTGTGGTTCTGGCCTTAACAGATGCAGAAAACCCTCTTCTCCTCAATCTTCTTAAAATGTGGGCCAGTCTCATGTTACAAACTCTCGGCAAGAACGCGCTTACAAAGTATCTACCTTCGGAAATGTTAGCACCCTACGCTGGAAGGCATCTCAACGTCGCCCTACCCATTCTTCAGACCTCACCGAGCCAAGCACCTGAGCTACACGATCCTTGGGACTATCATACATCCGATCCGGTCATACGGGAGTACTATAACTCTATGAGAAGGCGGTTTTACGAACTAAAATTTTCACCAAATGCCGCCCATCGAGACTACTATAAAGGTGTTATGCAATCAACAGTTATCAAGAGGTATAAGGCCAGCATCATGAACCTCGCGCAGATCTTCAAAGCAATTGAGCAATGTGTTAACGTAAAACCTCGACCAAACGGTTTCCATCAAGAACTTTACATAAACCACTTCAAGTTTAGTATCAGCCGAAAATAGGTGCATCTTGAGAAAAATGCACCTATTCAAATACGTGTTGAGCTTCTAACAGTGGACGAGTCTCAGCGTAACGGCAACGCTCCAACCGTCTATTGTACAAAGGCCACGGAGAAGGACCCAGCAGGCCGTCTCTCCATATTTGTAGAAGAAACATCAGAAACTGGGACACCATTCGCCGGTTGGATACGAAATGGAGGCCAAAAAGAAGTCTTCCATACGAATACTTTTGTTAACTTATTGGAGGGAGGAAGTATGGCACAATCAAGCTATCTTCCACGAAGATGGGTCAGTACCACCTTTGAACAAGGGGACGGAAAGAGAAAGAAAAAGCACAAGTACACGGAAGGTTGTTCTTAATTACATGTAGCTATCGATCCCGGCGGTTATAGATAATGTTATAAAATCATTGCATTATCGTGATCTGTCTCGTCTACCGTTTAGTGTTAGCTGGCCTGCTTATAGCCCTGCTTGCTTGGTGATCCCCACGGCGACAGTCCCGCTAGCCTACCGCAACCGAGACTCAGGTGAGAAATGAAACAGCCAAGTTTGCGTATTTGAATGCCCTCACCTGTTTCTTGCTCATTTACCAGTACTAATACAACTCCCTCTACCGCCGAATAAGCTCCAACAAGCTTGAATCATACATAATCCACCCAGTGCCCAGCGTCTACGAGGCAATTTTTATCATCCATCGCCAGGCTAATAAAATACAGGTCATTCTGAATACAGAGTCAAGGTAAAAACCAGGACTGAAATTACTATAATACAATAATCAATACACAATCCCTTCAGGACCTCATAACTTATGCACGAGCGTTAATAAGAGCAGACCTAACGTCCCTTCTGGTATTCGCCTTAGGCAAAGCAGACGTGCAATTAATCGTCGGGTTCTGATTCAACTGCACCATCTTCCGCACTGTCTACCTGTTATAATCATTTAACCATCATCGAATATAAGGGACCACTTACGCCGGAGCAAACGCATCCTATCCAAACTTGCCCCCCGAGAACTTGTTCATCACCAGCCCGACCTCGGGCTGATTCACCAAGTTGATATCGCTCTGGAACGTAAACGGCGTCTTCTTGGCCAGCGTCTGCACATAGTACGCGATATCCCACGTCTCCGGCGTGGTATTCTAGGGAGTGCCAACCTTAGACGTATCCGTTATAAACTGGCGGCTGGCAGTATATGGCTAATCAGAGTTCCCAGATCGGTGGCGGAAAACCCGCGCGCCTGGAAGTACTGCAGGGCCTCATCCCCGTTGATGTCGGCTGCGGGCAGCCGCCCGTCCGGTGCGGGGACTGTGGCGTCATTGCGGCCCAAAAGGATAGCCACGGTGGAGCCGCCGGGGCAGGTGGCGACGGCGGCAGCTAGATGGAGCAGTCAGTTTCACGTTCGTTTGTAGAATGGTTTGCTTAGCGGAGAGAGTTGGGGATAGAATAGTAAGGCCCTGGCCGGAAAGACGTGGGACGTAGAAGGGGGGTTGGGAGACAGACGAGGCAAGAGGAGCCATGGCTATAGCGACAACACCCTATGTCTTTCTGCGTGTTACTGAATGCTACAGTATAGTCCTATGCTCTCAGGCATAAGTAATGTAATTTCTCGCTACCAGAGCATCAAGCTGGCCCATACAAAGTTTATCTGGTGCTTATATAAATTTACATGGTATCTAGGCATACGCTGCGTTAAAACTAACGTTACTTATACCTGATAGCACAGAACGGCGCACAGTAGGATAGCTTCTGGGACCATCCAATATGAATAGCTCAGTTCTAGGCCATCTCTTCTGCTGGCCCAGTTCTGGGCCATTTCTTCGGGCGGCCTATTTCCGGGTCTCGCCGCCAGCTCTCTTCTAGAACCGTCTTCGTGTCGAGTTGATTGTCAATTCCAACAGGGGACGATTGCGTATGCGCTATATTTGGGCGTGGCTAACGGAGTTTGGACAGAAAGGTGAGTTGAAGTGAGCACCCTGAGCAGTGGCGGTGCAATCTGAGCAGCAACTGAGCCGAAGTTGAGGTGGGCGTTATTTTACTTACAAACCGGGGATACGGCGCTAATCAAAAGAGGAAATCGAGTGAGATCAGTTAGAGAGTCAAATAAGCTAAAAATCGCGAGATTTGAGCATGAACTGGAGGCACTCTCTACGGAGATAAGAGCTTATAGTATTCTTCAGGTTCATCAGTCTACGCTCGCGCCATATGAAGAAGAAGAAAATCGAGTCATAGGTTTTGTAAGCTTTTGCAGTGTGAGAGAATTGAGTGAACGACTTGATTTTTAAATGTAGCTCTAATGTCTCTATACATATAAGAGGAAGATGCAGGGAATAGAGACAGGTGATAAGAATTACAAGGGTAAGCAGCTGAATGGTGAGATATGCAGGGGTAAGCAGCTGAGGTAGTAAGACGGTAGTAAACAAGTCCGATTTTGGGTCAACAACAGCATGGTACCGGTAGTCGGTTACACGCCCCCCCAGATTTAACGGTGTAGTTGAAGTTGTAGAAAATAAATAAAGATAGAAGCTATACCTAAATAGGAAATTCTAGATACAATTTAGGAGTAGTAAAAGGACAGGGTAATATTTAAGAGTCTTTGTTAGATAATGTAGTAGCAATTTAATATCGAATATCCACCAAATTTAATTACTTTATCTATGCCTTATGCTTTTAACGGGGTAAGATTTTAGTAAGGCCGTTGGTAGGCATCTTAGCTATAGGAACCCATTGGACGTCGATCTTTTTATCCTGGACTTCCTGTCTAAGCCAGTGCTAATAGACATCGATATGTCGAAGCTTAGTATTAAGCTTTGGTGTATCGTATCTTAGTAGACGTACGGTCTGTATATTATCGCATAGTAGTATAAATTTACGCTCTAAATTAAAGCCGATTGCCTTAAAGAAACGTTACCACTAGATAATCTTAATAGTAGTAGTAGATAGGGAGAGAAGCTCCACTTTAGTAATTAAGTGAGTTACTAATTGTTATAGGGTTGCCTTTTAATTAATTAGTCCTCTAAATAGGATAAATAGGTATCCTTAAAAGCTGTGTCTAGTATCTTTATAGTCCATAAAAGCTATATTAGATACTTTGTAAAAGGTAACATCTTCTCCTTTAGGGTTTCTAAAGTAGACGTATACTCTAAATACTTTGCTAGAGTATTTAATAGCTATAGATTTTATTCTAAGGTAATAGATAATAGCTTAGTTTGATATATTAAGGTGTTTTTAATTTGGATTAGTAAGGAATTTAGCCAGCTTAGAATACGTCTTAGTAATATTAGGCCTTCTATATACGGTAAGATGTATAAGTAAACCTACTTGTTGCTAATAGGCTAGTGTTCTTTAAGGGTTTATCTGCTAGTTAGACGGAATCAGTTCTTTAGTAGAAAGTAATAATTTAGGAAATCTTTTTAGTTAAATATTAAATTAATTAGCTATCTTTTTAATATAAGAATTTTAGTAGAGCCAGAGCTTTTAACTTGGTTAATCTCGTTTAATTTAAATTCCTAGGAACTACTATAGGTCTCCTAGTGCACGGATCTTATATTAGTGTAGCAGTTTAGCTTTAAATTCCTATAGTCTTAAAAGGTCCTTCTTAGCAAATAGAATGGCAATATTGTCTACGTAGAAGAAGATAATAAGTTATCTATTAGTGTAAAGGCAGTTAATACCTAAGATAGGCTATAATCTAAATTTAGTTAGTATATTGGTAAGCTCTTTATACTAAAGTAGTGGTAAGATTTTTAATCTGTATAGCGCCATATGTTACGGACGCTTTAAGTACAATGTTATGACTACTTGGAGAAGAGTCGGCGGAAGCTAGTTAGTTAATATAAGCACGGTCTAGGATGGATCCAGTGGAACCATGTAACAAGGAATGGTAAGCGAGTCACATAATGTTATACGCAGTATACGAGGTATACGCAGTATACGCCACATATAATATGTATAACACGTACCTCACGTACAAGAGAGGATTTCTTAGGAGTATGGTTATGTATTTAAAGGACCTTAGTCCCTACCGTAGATAGTTCTCTCCTTGTAGTGAATCTTAGAATATAATTGGAGTTAATCTGTTAGGCAACTACTCCACTAGTTATTATTACGTTGTTGTTTTGTTCTTACCTATATACCCAGCCCAATAATAGAACCTATTGTAGTTCCTGCTACAAGGTTCTATTACACATTCACTACTAAGGTTACGGTATTAAACAAAGTTGAACAATATGCCACTAAGAGCAGCACTAGTTATAACGGCGTTGGCAACAGCCATAACCTTAGGGCCAGGAGATACTAGTATAAACAAGGGGGATTCTCAAGTAGTTACGCAAGGTCAGTTATAGAAAATAGTTAATCACTTATAAGATAATAATAGGATACTTAAAGAACGCATTAATAGAATTGGAGTAGTAAAGATTAAGTTACCTTTAATCAAACGATTCTTAGGAGAGAAGTTAAAGCTTAAGGGATTTCTTACGCAAATGCACTTTAAGGTAGTACAGGAAGGAGTGAAGTTAGCAACATTGTTAGATTAAGTAGCCTATGCAGGATTGTTCCTAACGGGGAGGGCACTTAAGTAGTTTAAGCTATATTTTACGGAAATACAGGCTAATGGTATAACAACTACTAACCAGGATGTACGGTATATATTTGCCAGTTAGAACGGGTTCGTAGAATAGTTAACGCAGATATTTAGAGACCTAGAGGCCATAACCATAGCAGAACAAAAGCTTTAGAACTTAGTATAATGCACTTCAGCAATTAAGTATACAACACAGTTTTAAACACTAGCTATATAGGTTGAGTGGAATAACAGGGCGCTTATGGCATAGTATAAATAGGGACTTAAGGCTAAAGTCTAGGACGCAATTATCCTAATAAAAGATGCGGATACTCTAAGAGAGTTAATAAATCAGTTAATAAAGATTGATAATAGGATCTACCAAAGAGAACAAGCTAAGAGAGGGCAAGACAAAGTTCCACAGTTATATAAGGCGTAGAGTACGCAACGACAGACATAGAGCTAAAAACTATAGAATGGCGCAGAGCTAATGGACCTAAGTGGTACTAAAGAGACCTAAAGGTGGGAAAAGAAACTATAGAAACCCAGAGGTTAAGAATTAAGTAATTAAAGGACCTAGGAACAGAGGCCAAACTAGGGATCTTAGTAGCAGAAGATGTTTAGGCGGACTCTATAGCAAGAAAGATGGTTTAAAGATAGGGCTTGCATAAATTGCGGAAAATAGGGTCATTTTGCTAGAGACTATAAAGGTGGTTAGAGTAACCACGCGGTAAAGGGAACTAGGCTAGCAGACGGCATATATATATAGAGGGACAACGGTGCACTATAAGGAATAAAAGAGTGTTTAATTAACAGTTTTGCGTATTGTTACAATAACGCATGCCGAATTTATAAGGACGCTAAGTACGGCGCAAGCTATTGGCTATAGGAGCCATTATTATTAAAGTTTAAAGGAACTAGCGAACCAGCTCGCAGATTGGACATTAAAGACAATGAATTTAATATAGGCGAAGCATTTACCAATAATAAGGCAACAAAGGCAGCTTACTAGAAGCATACAGACCTTAAAGAAGTTGAAATAGAAGTAGAGACTAAGACCATTACAGAACAAGGTTTAGTAACGGGTATTATAACACCATTAGATATAATTTCCATCGCTTTATAAGACGATAGGAGTAACGTTTAGAAGAAACTAAGCAAGTAGACAACTACTAGTGCTAGCTTATTACTTAATAAAGGCAAAAGGCTATAGGCTTAAGATTCTCAAGCAGAGATAAGAGAAGCTTAAGATTCTTAAAGTAAGATAAAACATACCTAAGGACCCACAACAGACGAAAACTGATGGGAAAGGGCAGCAACTTAGTTCAGTAATAAATGAATAAGTATAGGATACAAGTTCAAGGACTACAAGTTTGGAGAATGAATAAGAACGTCAGCAATCCCAGGTAAACGCGGTGTTTAGCCTAAAGATTAAATAGTTAATACTAGGATTAAAAAGCAAGATAACTACAAAGATCTAGCTACTAGACGCAGAAAATAAGAAACTATAGATAAGTTCAGGACAAGAATTATTGTATAGCAAGAGCAAAAGCTAGACAAGAGGTCAGCTATACTAGGTTATATAAGGGACAGAGCACCCGTACAAAGAGTTACCAATAGGCCAAGTGCAGGGACACTAAGGGCAAAATAGTTAGATAAACTAGAATAAGAAGAGGATCTAGATATTCTAACCAGGTTTAAAGAAAGACATACTAAAGAATATCACAATGCAGTAATAACAAGGTACTTTCTAACAGATAGACCATACACACTAAACCAGTTGTATGGAAAGTGGTATAGGCAACAACATAATAATAAATAGGCAGATTTTTACATGTGGCTAGATAAAAAAGTTGTCCAAGACCAACCTATTACGGAGAAACGCATAAGTTACATTAAAGGAGCATTAATTATAATATTAAGGAACCTAGAAGAAGGATTTAGGGACTAGAGAAGCGAGCAATAAATCTTAGTACCTATAGCAGAAGTACCAGTGGTTAGGTTAACTAGGTATAGGTTTAAACTTAAGGATAAAGACAAACTAAGAGTTAACCTAAAGCATGTAGCGCATCATACACTATTGTGGATAGCTTATGTGGATGATATATATAACATATATAGAGCATCTAAAGATAAGAACTAGAAGTACTTAGTAAGAATATATTAGGCACCAGAGGAAAAGCGGTTTAGGAATGCTAAGTATATACATAGTTAGCACCTAGTAGAAGTATAGAGTTAAGGGGACTTAATACTTTAACCAGGAAGATTCCTTACGGAAGAATACCTAGACGGATAACAGTGGTAGGAGTGCCTAGAGAACACTTGTCTATAGCATATAGAGGAAAAGAAATAAACTAAGTATTGGCTAAAGTTAGACTAAGTATAAGTAGGATCAAGCAGCCAATAGTTAGGAAAAGGGGAGGCGTATAGGACTAGAGGGAACCAGTATTAAAGCCTCAGACCCTTAAAGGAATTTAAGGTTGGTACCTAAATTTAAGAGCTAAGTGGCAAAATCAGTAGTTTAAAGTGTTGGTAGATAGTAAAGTAACTAGAAACTATATATCACTAAAGGTAGTAGAAAGGATGGGGTTACCATATAGATAAAAGAAACACCTATATCTACTTATAACGATTTCAGGAGATTAGATAGCCTACGGAGGAGGCGTTATTAATCTTAAAATAGGACCTATTTAGATAACTATTAAAGGGAGACTAGTTAGAATGTCTTTTAATATCCTACCATTAGGACAGGACAAGGCGATACTAGGAATACCTTAGTTACAGGAGTATAATCTAAAGATTAATTGGGTTATAGGTTAAGTTAATATTAAGGATACGCGATAGTGTAAAGTGCGATAGTAAACCAAGTTGGTATAGTACCAGGTCGGAGCGATATACAAAGAGACTAAATAAGGCTTAAGTTATGTACCAAAAAGATACTATAAGTATAGAAAAAAGTTATGGTTACTAGAAAGTAAAAAGCTGTTAGAGTATATAGCATAGGACTATAAAATAGAATTAGAAGAGGGAATAAGTCTAAAGTTCTTTTTAGTCTATAAGCTTACTAAAACAGAGTTAGTAGCGCTTAAGGAGTTTATCTAGGAGAATTTACGAAAGGGATATATTAGACCATTATAGTTATTAGCAGGATATCCAGTATTGTTTATCCTGAAGAAAAACGGAAAACTTAGGATGTATATAGACTATAAACAGTTAAACAGCATTACTAGAAAGGATAGGTATCCTTTACCCTTAATTAGCGAAATCTAAGACAGGATAGGTAACGTAAAGATCTTTATAAAGATAGATCTGAGATAGGCGTACTATCAGATTAGGATTAAGGAAGGCAACGAATAAAAGGCAGCCTTTAGGTTAAAGAAAGGACTATATAAGCCATTAATTATACAGTTCAGGCTTATAAACGCACTAGTAACGTTCTAGAAGCGAATTAATAGTGTATTAGGAGAATACCTAGATAAATTTATTATAGCATACCTCAACAACATTATTATCTACTTAGAGAGTAAGGAAGAACACGGAGAACACATTAAATAGGTCTTAAAGAGACTATAAGAAGAATAGATGCTAGTAGCAATTAAGAAATACGAGTTCTTTACTAGGAAGACCAATTTTATTAAATTTATTATTAAACTAGGCCAACTTAGTATAGATCCTAAGAAGATCAAGGCTATAGTAAATTAGTAAGAACTAGAGAACGTTACACAGTTAAGATTGTTCCTAGGGTTTTGCAATTACTATAGAAGGTTTATAGCGCAATAGTTATAGGATATTAAGCTATTTATATAGTTAATAAAGAAAGAAGAACTATAGGCATAGGGAAAGGAGTAATAAGAACTATTTAAGAGAGTTAAAGAGTTATTTACCTAGGAGCCAGTTCTTAAGATCTATTAACTAGGTCTAGAGACAGTTATAGAAACAAATATATTAGACTTTACACTAGGGGTATACTTTATATAGAAATATCAAGATAGATGGCACCTAGTGGCATACTATAGTCAAAAAATAACACCACTAGAGTTAAACTATAACATCTACAACAAGGAGTTGTTAGGTATAGTTACAGCACTTAAGAAATAGAGAGCATTCTTATAAGGCATAGAGAAACTATTTATAGTTAAGACGGACTATAAGAACCTTATAGGATTCCTAATAATAAAGGAACTTAACCAAAGACAGGTTAGATAGGCGGAAATACTTATAGAATACCATTTTAAAATTCAGCATACCAAGGGTACAGACAATGCACGAGCAGATACTCTAAGCAGAAGGGCTGAACTACAAAGTAGTGAAAAGCTGTTAGGAGCTTTATTGCAAAAGGATTAAGATAGATTAATTAGGTACAATTATCTAAAGATTACAGCAACTAAGGAAAGTCAGATCTATAAGTTACTAGAAAGTAATTGGATATAGAAAATCTAAGAGGTATAGGTAGAGGATCTAGACTTAGAGCAATACAAAAACAGAGAGGCAACGTATATGCCTAAGACTATTGTAGAAGAATTTGTTAAGAAATTCTATAAGGGAATAATATAAGGATATAATAGAGCTATAGGCTTAGTGTTGAGACTTTAAAAGGAGTACATTATTTAAGGAATCTAGGGACTAGCAAGATAAGTTATAAAGGAATATCTAGATTGCTAAAGAAATAAACCGATAAGGTATAAGCTGTATGGAGGGCTATAACCTGTTAAGACACCAGGAAGACCATGGGAAGTTATATTATAGGACTTTATTATTAAGTTACTAAAGTTAAGAGATCCTATTATAGGATAAGATTATAACACAATTTTAGTAATAGTAAATAAGCTAATAAAGTGGGGATACTTCATAGCATGCACTAAAGGGATATTAGTAGAGGATGTCGCTAGAATCTATATAAAGGAAGTATTTATAAGACACGGAGCACCAAACAAGATTATATTGGATAGAGATCCAAGATTTATAGCAGTATTTTGGGAAGTATTTCTGGCGGAATAGGGGGTTTGCGTAGTAACATCTATAGTATATTATCCGCAGACGGATGGATAGACAGAAAGACTAAACTAGACACTAGAGCAGTATTTAAGGCATTATATTAATTACGCGCAAAATAATTGGGTATTATTATTACCAGTTATATAGTTTATATATAATGTAACACCATAAGAAGGAATAGGGACATTACTATTTAAGGTAAATTATGGGTACGAGCTAAGAATATTGTTATTACCATATTAAGCAAAAAAGACGAGTAGCACAGCTAAATAAAGGATGGAGATGTTAATAAATCTTTATATAAACCTTAAAGAAACAGCTAAACTAGTATAAGAATGAATAAAAAGGTACTATAATACTAGGAGATCTAAGGGACCAGATCTTAAGGAGGGGGATAAAGTATAGCTACTATATAAAAACTTTAAGAGTTAATGACTAAGTAAGAAATTGGACTATGTTAGACTAGGACCTTTTAAAATTAAGTAAAGAATTTTATTAGTTATATATAAGTTAAACCTACCAGCTAAAATAAAAATCTACCCTATATAATACGTTGTAATGTTAGAACTAGTATATGGAAATATTAAACCACTAGTCTATAAGGCAGATATGTATAGAGGACAGAAGGAGGACAAATAGCAAGTTTTAAAGATTATTAGTTATAAGGATGTAAATAACAAAATATAGTATAAAGTAAGGTGGATAGGCTATAGTAAGACTACCTAGGAACCACTAAGCAACCTAAGAAACGCTATAGAAAAGGTATAGGAGTATCAGAAGAAAGTAGGTCAGGTAATATTAATAAGGAGGGATTGCTAAAGAATAAGTTACCTAAGGGGGACCTAAGAGGAGCAATTGCTGAGCTACTTAGAGTTGTTTCCCTTATAGGAGGAGAGCTAACCCTTTTGTTACCTAGCTTAGACAAACCCTATTAAACCAGTTTCTACTCCTTAGAATGAACCTTTTTGTGAACATATTTAAGATAAAGAAGACGGGTAGAGGCCAATAAATGGGCTTTAAGGGCACGCTATTAAGCAGCTATAGCCTCCTACTCTGCTTCCTGTAAATAATAGAGTTTATCCAAAGCACTAGAGAGCTTACTATTAAGCTTTATAGCAGTAGATTAAATATAAGACCCTATGGTAAGTTACTTAGGGAACTTAAAGACTGTTAAGAGTTATAGGACGTGTACACTTAGTGTTAGAGATAGAGCGAACGTTGCAGGATAATTAAATGTTTGCTTTAGTGCACTCTAAGTAAAACAAGGGTTGTTAAGACAAGGGACTTACTATTGCAACACACACTAACCCCGCTTTTATACAGCAAGAATATAGAGATAATATTATCTTACTAAGTAATAGTATGGCAGCCACGGTGCAAGCATAATATTGCGCTTGGGAAGAAGAAGAAGCTTTAGGTATAATAAGTAAGGATATTAACCAGACTAATTAAACGGACATTATACCTCTAGTAGATGACTTGGAGATATTAGGAATCTTTAAGGATAAAGATAAAGAGAAGGGGGATAGTATTACGGACGCTTTAAGTACAATGTTATAACTACTTAGAGAAGAGTTAGTGGAAGCTAGTTGGTTAATATAAGCACAGTCTAGGATGGATCTGGTGGAACTATATAATAAGGAATAGTAAGCGAGTTATATAATATTATACGCAGTATACGCTATGTATAATACGTATAACACGTACCTTATGTACAAAAGAGGATTTCTTAGGAGTACGGTTGTATATTTAAAGGACCTCAGTCCCTACCGTAGATAGTTCTCTCCTTATAGTAAATCTTAGAATATAATTGGAGTTAATCTATTAGGCAACCACTCCACCAGTTATTATTACGTTGTTGTTTTATTCTTACCTATATACCCAGCCCAATAACAGAACCCATTGTAGTTCCTACTACAAGGTTCCGTTACACCATAAGTAGCTCTAGAATATGTCCATTTTAATTAAAGCCCTCTAGGCAGTAGCAGTAGACTAGCTTATCTAGCTTAGCATTTATAAAAGCGTTTACAGCATTATATTATTAAATTTCTAAATTAAATGCGGCTGCTATAGCCATAAGGGCACAGAATATTCGAGCAGCTAGGGTTACTGCATAGGTCTCTTCCTTAGTAATCTACAAGTCTCCGCGGATATATAGTCGAGCCTTTAGCTTTTAAAGGTAGCCGTTACTATTAAACTTATATTTAAAGACCCATTTCAGTAGAAGGATCTACTTGTTATTTACTTCTTCCTTTAGTACAGATTTAAACGTCCCTTGGCGTTTTAGGTTGTTATATTCTTTTTCTATAGCCTTTTAAAAGCCGGTAGTTAAAGGGTACTTTCTTAGCTCTTTAAGGTTCCTTAGTTTAGGAGGAAGATTATCCTAATATAGAGATAAGGATAAGGATCTAGTTCGGTCAACGTCCTTTACTAGTCCTATAGTAAATCCAGCGTAGTAACCAAATAGGATAGATAGATTGGCTAGAACTGTTGTATATGCTTAATATTAAGCTTATTATAATCCTTCTAGTAGGATAAGATTAGTAGAAGGTTTAGCTAAGACTTTATTAGCTATATTAGTTGCTCTATTAGATAGTTCTAGTAAGCTTAGCTAGGTAGGAATTGTTTTAATTATATCTAAAATATAGTCTTAAAGTCCTCTTAGTATATTATTTATTTCTATTAAATCTAGAGATACCGTTCTACTAGGAGTTGGTAACTGCTTAATATCCTTTATAGGAAGCTCTACTAACTCGTTTAATATAGTCGTTTAATCTATATTTAAGGTAGGTCTATATAGGATAGATTTATCTTTATAAAGAGGTTCTAGTAGACTAATTGTCTAAATAGTGTCTTCTAATACTTTCCTTAGGAGGTAGTTAATATTCTAGCCCTTAGGGTTATAGAATAAGGTCTCGTTAAATATAACGTCTCTGGTTTAAATAACTTTTTGGAGACTTAGAATCCAGATTTAGTAGATATTAGTTCAATCGTAGCCAACTAGGTATCCAATTAGTGCATAAGGAGCTAGCTTATCTCCCTTTTTAACTCCTTTATTCAGCGTATAGGTCTTATAACTATATACGTATATATAGGTAAGGGATGGTGGCTTGCTATAGGCAATCTTATATAGAGTTTTCTATCCTAGCTATTTATTCGGCGTTTAATTAAGGGCGTAGCTAGTAGTAAGGAAAGCCTTAGGTCCTAGAGATAGGGGTAAAGGTACTTCTAGCTATATAGCCCTCAATCATTCTATAAGGGTTCGTCTAGATTATTCTACTCTACTATTTTATTCTTTAGTATATAGTGCTTAATGTTTAGAGATAACGCCTTTGTCTGCGCACTATATCTATAGGGTGTCTCCTATCTATCTAAAAGCTTATTTATTATTGCTCCAGAAGAAGATAACATCCTAGTAGAACCGTATTTTAATTAAATAGTAGGTAGGACAGTAGCTTTATCTTTATTTCTAGAGGTAAATATAAAGTTAAATTTGGAATACGTGTAATAGAAATATATAACGTATTTGTCGCCGTTATATCTAGGTACTCCGAGGTTAATAATATTAAATGCTAGCCGTTTAAATGGTTAAGTGGCTAGATATTCATATTCTCGTCTTTAAGAGATTTGCTATATATGCTTTGCTAATAAGCAGGTTTTATATTTAATTTTAAGCGGTACTTATTTAGTAGTTAATTTAGTTAGCTCTACGCCATTAACGTACTTAGGGAGCTGCTTAATAGCGTTAGGTCCTATATAGCCGAGTATTTTATACCATTTTGTAGCTATGGCTCCAACTAGTTTACGGGCTATTTGGCTAGGCTATGTTCTTCTTATTAAGAAGGTTAATTAAGTTATTAAATCTAGGATATTCCTAGACTCTCTATATATTAGTGCCTAGTAGCCCCCTAGTTATCTTGCATAGCATACTATTTTGCTAGTTACTAGATAGTATAGTAAGTTTCGTCCTAAGTCGAAATAGATATCGTTATCAGTAGCTCTTAATAGCGCTATAATATTTGTAAAAAAGTAGGTGCTAGTGCTACATAGGATAGCTTCATTTTTAACTTCCTAGTAGGTGTATTAATAGTAATAGTTACTATTCTATAAGCTTAAATCTTTTTAAAATTTCCGCCAGTAATTAGGTAGTCGTCTTTTACAGCTAGGTATAAGAAGGTAAAGTCTTCTTTATTATTATAGACGTGGGTATCTATACTAGGGTTAAGTATCTAGGTATTCTAGAGTTCAAAAGGAATTTAACCAGTACTAAATACGGCAGCATAGCTAGTCGGTATCTTAGAAGGTAGGGCTTTAGAATTAAAATTAATTATAGATTCTATATTCTTCTAATTATTCTCCTTTGCTTCCTATTCTCTTTTTTGGATATAGTTAACAATATATTTAATCTAAGGTGTAGATAAAATCGTTTTATCTACCTTCTTCTGGATATCTACCCTTAGTCTCCATCCTTAAGGGCGCTTATACTTAATAATGTAGTAGTATTCGTTAAATTAATATACGAGGCCGTATATACATTCCTTATGCTATCTTAAATTTGAATTGGAATTGCCGTTAGGGTCTGAATTAAAATTGGAATTTAGGTTGCCTTAAAGAGTTACAAATGCAGAGTTATTGGCAGTTGAGGTAGTAGAGGACGCAATTTGCTGCATGCGGTAGTGCTCCTTAAATTCCTTAATTAGGTCGATAATAGATAGGGCAGGTTTATCCTTCTGTTTCTTACAAATAAGATCTACTTCTAGTACTCCTACGAAGCCGGAAAAGATAGGTTTAATTACTTAAATAAAGTTATAGTGTAGCCTAAAACCTTGCACGTCTGGTAGCTCTAATTATTCTACTAGCTTATAGACGTTTCTCTAGCTGTTTAGCTATTTATCGATGCTCTGCTTTTTATTATAGGCTTTTAGAGCTGTATATTAATTAAGGACGTTATGCTTTTAACCTAAGGTGGTAGGGGCAAGTGCATTCTTAAGTGCTTGAAGCTGTTTATGTATCGTGTTGAGGCCGTCAATAAGTAGAAGGTAGGCTACTAATGTAGTGCGAACGATATAGTTGCTGATATCGTTTATAGCCTGTTTTCGCTTCTCGTGTATACGGAGATCGTCTTTGTATTTGGCGTAGAGTTAATTATAGGCAGTAAGCTTAATTTGGTCCAGTTAAGCTATTAATATAGCATTTAGAAGTAAGTCCGCTGGTATAGGTCGATGCGGCGGTTCCAGCTTTAGAAGCTCGTCTTTCTTAGATAGGTCAATATACTGCTATACCTCGTTAGTTTTAGTAGTGTCTTAGATAATAAAGAACCATTAAATCTAATTAGATAGCTTGTTAAGGATAAGGTTGATTTTTAATAAAGAAGATTCGTTTGTATTAGTTGTTATTTTTAGAATTTTAACAGGTTAGGTAGGGTCCAGGTTAGCGTCTTAGCGAAACCTTATTTTGACGTTTTAATTTGTTAGTTCGTTCTAGCACGTCCGTCGGGTTTAATCGTCCGTTCATTTAATAGGTGAAGAAGCTTAGGACACCGCAAAGGTAGTAGAAGTAGTGACTTTTTAAATGAGGTAATGGATTGATTGGTTAGCAGGTAGTGCGATCCAGGCTCATAACTGTAAGCTTTTGCAGTGTGAGAGAATTGAGTAAACGACTTGATTTTTGAATATAGCTCTAGAGTCTCTATATATATAAGAGGAAGATATAGGGAATAGAGACAGGTGATAAGAATTATAAGGGTAAGCAGCTAAATGGTGAGATATGCAGGGGTAAGCAGCTGAGGTAGTAAGACGGTAGTAAACAAGTCCGATTTTGGGTCAACAACAGCATAGTACCGGTAGTCGGTTATAGGTTTCTATATAGAGTTTTTCTCCAGGGTTATCACCCGCACTTAAGAGATCAGCAATTGTGTAAAGTGGGCAACAAAATCAAACAAATATAAGGCCTTTAGTTTGTTTAATTTGAGGTTTTTCAGTACCCGATTTGATATATTTGATTTGTTATATAATTAGGGGCCTGATTTGTTTGCTTTGATTTGTGTTTAATCTAGTATAACGAAGTCTTGGCATAGTGGAGGTTGATATAGCCTCGTCCAGGCGCCCTGAATCGTGCCCAAATCGTCCCTCCCCTATCGCACTCCTGCCTAATATCATCACCAGTATTAATATGAGGTCGATTTTTCGGAGGTGGTTAAAAAGACTAGGGCGATGACGCTCTTGGGGGATTATTGTTCCGCTCTAGGGTGCAGGCCAGTACTGGCACCGATACGAACCAATACGAACCGATAAAATATTGGTTATCGGAAATATATCGGCAATATAATATTGCCAATATTGGTTCCTTTTTAGGACTAGTGGCTACCCCCTATAAGGTCGCTAAAGTTATAGGGGCTCTACCGCCTAAGTAACTAAATTTTGGACAGTATATATCCCTAGACCTACTAAATACCTTAAAAAGAGGCCTAAGGCCTTAGTAACCTTATAGGTACCCTATTAGGAGAAGACCGCTTATTACGGACGCTTTAAGTATAATGTTATAACTACTTAGGGAAGAGTTAGAAGAAGCTGGTTAGTTAATAAAAGCATAGTCTAGGATAGAACTGGTTAAACTATAACGGAACCTTATAGGAAATACTACGGTAAGTCCTGTTAATAGGCTGGGTATATACGTAAAACAAATAATTAATAACTTATAATAATTAGTAGAGTAGTTGCCTAACAGATTAACTCTAATTATATTCTAAGAATTACTATAAGGAAAGGAAACTATCTAGGTAGGGACTAAGTCCTTTAAATACATAACTATACTCCTAAGAAAGACGTTGCTTTATCTACTCTATAACGGATCTCTTAGAATATATAGATTATATATATTATATTACGTAACTTATCCTACTATTCCTTATTATATAGTTTAACTAGTTCTATTCTAGACTATGCTTTAATTAACTAACTAACTTCTTCTAACTCCTCTCTAAGTAGTTATAATATTATACTTATAGCGTCTATAATACTATCTCCCTCCTCTCTATCTTTATCCTTAAAGATTTCTAGTATCTCTAAGTCGTTTATTAGAGGTGTAATGTCCATCTAATTAATTTGGTTAATATTATTACTTATTATACCTAAAGTATCTCCTTCTTCTTCTATAACTTGTCGGTCTTATACTATTACTACTATATTATCTCTGTATTCTTGTTATGCGAAAAAGGGGTTAGTTTATATTGCGTTAGCGAGTCCGTCCTCTCAATAGCCCTCTTCCTATTTAGAGTGCACTAAAGCGAACATTTAATTATCCTACAATGTTCGTTCTATTTCTAACGCCGAATATACACGTTCTATTATCCTAAATAGTCTTTAAGTACCCTTATTAATTGCTGCTAGGGTTTTAGGTTTAATCTACTACCGTAAAGCTTAATAACGAGCTCTTAGTTGCCCTAACTAAACTTTATTACTCCCGTGACGCGGAGAGAGAAGCTGCTAATGCCTAATAGTGAGCTCTCGATTCTCGTCTTACTACGTCTACTTAGTTAATTTATCTTAAGAAATTACGTAAGAAGGTTTACTCTAAGGAGTGGAAACTTATAGAATAAGGTCTATAGAAACTTAGTAATAAGAGAACGGATTCTCCTTAGTTAGAGAAGGAAATAGTTCCAAGTAATTTAGTAGCTATTCCTCCTGTATCCCCCTTTTTAGACCGAAGATGGAAGGATATCTTAATTAACTTTATTATTAACCTCCCTATAAGTAAAGGTTGCGCGAATATTATGGTAGTTATAGACCGACTATCTAAAATAAGATACTTAATCGCCTGCCCTAATATATTAATACCTACCGTTGCCTAACTATTCCTAGATTATATATAGAAACTCTAAGGACTCCTTAAAACGATTATCTCTAATAAAGGTAGTTAGTTCGTCTTTATGTTCTAGAAAGAACTAACTACCTAACTCCGCATTAAAGCACTATTGTTTATAGTATACTACCCAAAAACGGATAGTTAAATAGAATGTGTAAATGCTATAATGGAACAATATATTTAGATATACACGTCATATTTACAAGACGACTAGATAGACTGGCTTATATTTGCCGAGTTTACTATAAATAACTGTGTCTTAGAAACTATAAAGGTCTCTCTGTTTTTAGCTAACTACGGCTAGTATTTGCAAATGGGTTTTAAACCCTTTAGTAATATCCCTTACCTAGCTTATTAGGCCTTATAAGTTATAGAAGCAAATAAATTTATAAAGAAGATGGAAGAACTCTGAGAGTTCCTTACTAATAAAATAATATAGGCCCAATCTGTCTATAAAGCCGTAGCAAATAAGAACCAAACCCTAGCACTGGCCTACTAAATTGGTAACTTTATTTGGCTAGATATAAGAAATCTAAATATAAAACAATCTAATAAGAAACTCAATTGGAAGAACGCCGGCCCTTATAAGGTTAAAAAAGTTGTCTCTCCTTATGCCTACCGACTGAAGCTTTCTAATATGGTTAAAATTCACTCTGTATTCTATACGTTAGTTCTCTATCCTACCGCCCCTATATTAGACGCCCTGCCTAGATAGATCTAAGACCCTCTCCCACTAGTTAAAATAGATAATAAGGATAAGTACCTTATTAAAAGAGTTAATAATATTAAGTATAACAAACGGAAATATAAATATATATACCTTATAAAATGGAGAGGCTTTACTAAGCCCTTGTGGGGACCTATTAACTTTATAGGACTTATATAAGCCGCAGAAGACTTTTACAAACTTTACCTAGAACTACTATAGCCCTATCTTGTAAGAGCTTAAGTTTAATGGGGGGGTACTGTTATGGGATACCTCTATAACACCTTATATACATCTACCCATTTTTACCTGTTTCTACTAATATAGCAAGAAGAGACCAACCGCGAGACAATAATCCAATGGTAATTTGCCCGCAATCTATGGCAATTTAATAGCAGTCTGCCGCATTCTGCTATATTTTATACTAAGTTTACTAAATCCTGCCAAGTTCTGCTAGGATCGCTACTTAAATCCTATTCTGCTCTATGCACGTATTAACTAAGTAACTAAACTAATAATATATACCCTTTCTTCCCGTTTCCTTACCTTCTCTCCTTATATAACGTCTTGACTTTATTACACAGTTTATGTATATAGCTTAATAATATCTACTTCGCTATATATTATTACTACTTATACTTACTCCGTGACAACCTTTGCTTAAGATAATTAAACTAATCTTAGTAAGGACTCTTACTTAGAAAGACTACTTAGAGTATTTAAGGGGGTAATTGGAATTGATGGGGTAATCGGAATAGCCCGTATAGAGGAAAATAAAAAATGTCGGAGAATGTCGTTTGTATAGAAAATCATATACTAATTGCATTTAATCGCATTTACTTCTTGCTTAGGAAACTTTTAGTATAGTGTTAAGGCCTTAGGAGGCCATAGAGCAGGCTAGAATACATAAAAATACCCCCTCTACCTGTTTTTTATACTGCGCGTCTATTAGTATCGATCTAAATTAGGTCCTTACTGCCCTAACTTAGCTGCCTACCCATTAAGTCAGTTATTAAGTTAGTTATTAAGTTAGTTATTAACTTGGTTACCTACTCCTTGTTTTTATTGCTACCCCCTATCCTCCTTTTCTTCCCTTTTTTACACCTTTCCTTATATATATATAGAGGTCTTAGAACTACGTTTTAATAGATAAAGTCCTTATTTAATTCCTATAATCGGTGCATGGATATCTAATTAACAGTTATAAGCCCGGATTACTTGCTATATTGCCCCTATTTAACTAATTAATTTAATTAATCTATTTAATTAATTATACCCCTTATTATTAAATCCTTTATCCTTTCCTATAAGCACCTTTTTAATATAACTTCTTAAACCACCCAGACCATTACCATGACGGTAATATTATTAAGTTAAGCTAACTGGGACGAATAGATTGACCTTATTAGGCTTTAAGCTTAAATAGGAGATGTATGGGAATATGTTAACCCCTTAACCAAATAGGATGCGTTGTCCTGACTAATTAAACTAGCCTTTCCTAGGCCTTAAGATGTAAAGGCAGAAATAACCTCCTATACAACTCTTTTTAAGAATAAGAAGGACGAGCTTTAAATTCTCTATAAGAGATATAAGATAGCAGAGAAGGAATATAAGAGGAAGAAGACAGCTTTAACCTCTCTATAAAGCTATATTACCGGTATAGTGACCAGGAACCTCAACACCTATATACTAGGTGTTGACTTAGTATATAATACCCTAGTAGCTCTTAAGGAGAGAGTTGCCCCTATAGATATAGCATATAAGCTCTACCTATCTACTTAATACGCTAAGGTTAAAAAGGGCCTAAAGAACTAGAACTTTAAGGCCTGGCTATAGTAGTGGGAGAAGATGTATAACGACTATAAAAAGATCAAGCTGCTAGATGTATAAGGTAACTAAGCAATTAGAGACTTTCTAATAGTGGTAGAGCTAGTATTACCAAATTGGGCCTTAATATAGAGGGTTAATTTTAATAAATATAACTAGGCCGACGACTATATAATATCTATACATTAACTAGTTAATATATATTAGGACGATTAAAGATTAGAGACTGCCTAGCAGAAGAATAGAGCTTAGTTTAGTGCCAATATAGTAAGCTTTTAGGGCAAGTTAATTAATAAGGCTCCTAAGGACGAGGCTCCTAAGGATAAGGCCCCTACTACTACCCCTTCTAGGACGGTATAGAAGAAAGATACCCTAACGTGCTACTATGGAGCTATTTACTAGTTCCAAGATTGTCCTTATATTAATAAGTCGGTTTAATTAAAGGACTAGAAATTAGATAAAGCTACGGCTAAGAAGGTTAAGGAAAAGATTGCTAGCGCCCTAGAATAGCATGGGCAAACACTAGGGAGGGTTGGGAGGTAGTCTTTAAAAAAGAAAGCTATACTAAACTAAGATGGAAGTTAAAAGGAAGACGATAGTACCTTTACCATATATTAAATAGGCGCCTATAAAGTAGGCACTAATTATAAGCTACGCAATAGCGTAATTCTTAACAGCAGAACTATAATACACATTATTAACAATTAATTAAGGGTTGTTAACGAGCTCTAACCGAGTAGTAACTTTGTATATACTAAAACGGGCATTAATCCAATTAAGGGTATAAAGACGGCAGTAATCACTATCTAGACGCCATTAGGTCCTAGAAAGATCTTCTTAGCCAATACAGTATATATACTAGCCTTTTATACAAATTTAGCTTACCTAAAAAAGTTTAATAAGAAGAATCTATAATGGGACAATAAAAAGAACCTACTATATTACAAGAATGATTATAAGACGTTTGCCTTTTGCGACAGCCATTATAACTAGTTAACGCTTAAGTATAACAAACCACAACTAAGGACCCTAAGTAAGGCCTTATTTGCAATTTAATTACAAAACCCCCTTCCTAATTAGGAAATATTAGGCGAACTCTAGTATAAGAGACTGGGCTATACAGGACCTAACGCGATTAAGTATTTACCCTAGGGAGTAGGTAGTGTGAAACTTTAAGGTCTAGCAATAATTGACTATAAGACCTATGCTGTTAGCAAGGCTTATAAAATTGTATTAAGAAAAACACCTACTAGTAAGGCAACTAGGCCCTTCTACTAAGTGCATATTAACTTATTTCTAGAGATTATGGCGTATAATGGACATATCTAGACGATATATTTCTATACCGAATATCTGCGTATAAACAATGTAGAGACCTTCGCCTATAAGTCGTTAACAATATAAGCAATTATACAATATTTAAATAGGGTAGAGCGTTAGTATAACCTAAAAATTGCAATAATTTAAATTAATAGCGAAACGTCCCTAGGTGGCGAGTTTAACACTTAGAGGACTTAAAAATGAATATTACTAGAGAAATCGGCCCTATATATAAAGTCTTAGAACAGTTCTGCTGAACGTTCTAGGGGGGTAATTATTATTAAGTCTTGGTGTATGCGAATTAAAGCTTAACTACTAGAAGAACTATAGCCAGAGGTTACCAGAGTTATAGCGTATTTAATTAATCGGACACTAAATGCCCAGCTTAGCTAGATAACACCTTTTAAAAAGCTTTAGTTAGTACTAGGGTTCTCGATATTAAAGCCGAATATAGCCCACCTATAAATATATGGCTGTAGAGCTTACCCGCTTAAATACAATATCTTATATACGCGAAAGCTTAAGCTAAGGGCTTATATTAGATACCTAGTTGGGTACTAGTTAACAAATATCTATAGGGTCTATATACCTAGCGAAAAGAAGGTGATTTAAATAAGAGACATGACGTTTAATGAGTAGTTGCTCTATAATAACAGTTAGCCAGATTTTGTAAATCTGCTCCAAAAACAAGCTAATTAAATTTTGGAGGTAATTAATATGTTAAATATTAATAGGATACTTTAGGAAGAGCTTAATAAGATATTAGATAAGGAAGACAAGATATTAAATAAGAAGGATAAGGTGGATAGTAGTGAAAGTTAATAGGTAGATACTAATAAAAATTAAGATTAAGGCGATAACGTAATTGGCCCTTAAGCCTTAAAGGACGACTCTATACCTGGCCTCCCTACCCTAGCTAAGACGCTAGAACCTTAGTTAAATACTACCAGTATAGAGCCGTTAAGTTCCTTAATTAATTAAAGACCCTAATTTAAACTTATTTCTAAAGAAGAAGCCCGTCTAAAATAGGAGATTATAGGCAATATAGGCGATGTTAATGTTATAGAAGGCAGAAGAACTAAGAAGCTCTTAATATGTTAAGCAGCTTACCTAATAGATATTAAGCAATTAGATACCCTTCCTGCCCTTTATAAAGCTTTTACTACTAAAATTAGACACTATTAGAAGCAATTATACCGTGATAAGCTTCTACTACTACTATATAGCTAGAAGGAGCTTTAAGCTTACCTATATAAAGATGGCTTTATAGAAGCCGCTAATAAGAAATATAATATTCTTAAGTAGTAAGGAATATTTAAGTCCGTTAAACGGATAGTATCGCTTAACGTCATACCCATCACCTAGGTGTTTACTTATAAGTTTAACACTAATAGATATCTAGTTAAATTTAAAGCCCATCTTTATATATAAGGTGACTTATAACGACTTAGTAAAAAGGACATATATATAGTAACCCTTGCAGCCAAAATATTTAGAGCTATAATGGCGATCGTCGCTGCATTTAATTTGGAGACTTAGTAGTGTAATATAGTTAACGCCTTTGCTAACAGCCTTATTGATAAGACAGTTTATATTAAGTTTCCAAATGGCTTTTAATAAAAGGGCAGATGTCTACTCCTTTAAAGAGCCTTATACGGCCTCCAATAATTACTACTGCTTTAGCTTAATAAGTTCTTAACTACCCTAACTTCTCTAGGTCTAATAGTAGTTAATGGAGAATTGTATCTATTTTATAACAACTAGCTAATTGTGTTCTTCTATGTTAATAATATTATAGTAGCCTGCCGTATAGAAGACTTACTAAAGCTTTAACTTTTTAAAGAATAGCTAATAATAAAGTATAAGATTAAGAACCTAGGAGAACTAACCTAGTTCTTAGGAATTAGAATTTTTTGCAATTAACCTTAACGGAAGTGTCACGGGACTCACTCGTTCTCACGTCTCTGCGCGTTTTTGACGTTCTTGACCCGTGCTCACGTTCGTCCTGAGACACCTACGCACGTTCCCCTACAGCCCCTATTTATACCCGTACCTGGCACACGAAGACTCTTCTTCTTTATCCAATGTCTTTGTATCAACCACGTATAGTTACGTGTACGTAGCCTTCTTAATTACTACCTTGTTTAGTGCATTGTATCCCGGCTCGTGCCTACTCCGTGACACTACATTGGATCCTATTTCTACGTACCTAGCGGGCCTACTGGTTGCGGAGCATGCCTTTCTACGCCTTGCGAGGGTAGGAACAGGAGCTGCTGGCTGCAGGTAGACTAGGACGTTAGGGCTCTGATCTGGTACGATAAGACTCTGCGCCGATTTGCATACGGACCTGCCGACAAGACCTCGTGCCGTTACGCCTACGAGACGACCTGGCTTGTACCCTACTGCTACTGATTTCGAACAGGCACGTTACTGCCCTCTGGTTTAACCTGCGCTCGTATTGTACTGCTGGTCGCTAGCATCGTACTGCCGTTCTACCGAAGCACCGTTACTGCCGTACGAATCTGACAAGTCCCCGTGCCGATACGCCTACGGACTGACAAGCCTTGTACTGTCCTGCCCTGCGAACCGACAAGCCTCGTGCTGATATGCCTACGAACCCAAACCGATAAGCTTTGCACTGTCCTGCCCTGCGAACCGACAAGTCCTTGTGCTGATATGCCTGCGACACCAATTACGAATGAGCATGTTACTGCCCCTCTGGTTTAACCCGCGCTCGCATTGTACTGCTGGTTGCTGGTATCGTACTGCTGTTCTACCTAAGCCCGCATTGTTACTGCCCTACGTACCAACAAGCACCGCACTGATATGCCTATGGACCTGTTAACAAGCCTTGTGCTAATACGCCTACGAGCCGAACCTGTCGCTAGCACCGTACTGCTACCCGACGCTGGCACCGTACTGCTACCGACAAGAGCCTTATACGAACCGATACCGACCATACCGTACCGCACTGTACCGCACCGACCATATTATACTGCCAAATAAGCCATAAATACCACCTAAAAACGCCTATTTTGGACCAAAATTGCCTGTTTTATACAAAAAATCGGGGCTATTTTTTAGGGGGACCTGGAGTAGGATGACAAGGGAAGACCGTAGAGCTGCTAGAAGCGAGGAAGGGACTAGATAAGCTTCAGCAATGCGTCTTCAAGCGGCGAGGATAGGAGTGTAGCTAGCGACAGAAGCTGGGCTATGCTTCAGGCCTGACAAGTTAGTGGCCTAATAATGAAACATGGAAGGACCGAACTGGCGGAGCCTGCGCAGCGCAGGATGTAGAAGGGCGGAGAAGGGCTGACAAATTTTTTTTCCCTGTAATAGGTTTTTTTGGTATATACATGATATGATACGCCTCGCAGGAGCTTGGAAGTAAGGGGGGGGGGTACTGTCACGGGACTTACTCGTTCTCACGTCTCTGCGCGTTTTTGACGTTCTTGACCCGTGCTCACGTTCGTCCCGAGACACCTACGCACGTTCCCCTACAGCCCCTATTTATACCCGTACCTGGCACATGAAGACTCTTCTTCTTCATCCAATGTCTTTGTATTAACCACGCATAGTTACGTGTACGTAGCCTTCTCAATTACTACCTTGTTTAGTGCATTGTATCCCGGCTCGTGCCTACTCCGTGACAGGAAGCTTTGGCTCTGCTAGGATTTCTATATTAATAAGATCGCCAGCACCTTCTATCTAAAGGACTTTTGTCTAGTATATATACTAATAAGTACGGAAGACCTCCTGCCTAATCTAGAACAGGCCTCTAAGTAGTAGGTCTATATATATTAAAGGAAGGTTGGATTACTACTCTATGCCACCTATATTATATAACCTAACTCCGCTTAAGCCTTAAGTAAGCTTATAGAATTCCTTTATAATCTATTACCCCTGCACAAAGCCGTAGTTAATTAAGCGATTGCATACCTATATTAAATAAGAACCCTTGCAATTAAATACTTAAGCAGGAATATTGAAAGTTAGATTGTTGTCTAAGCAAGCAACACTACATTTAGTAATAATCTTATTAGTTAAAAGAGCACCAAAGGTTTCATATTTTTACTATTTGGGGGAGTAATTAACTAGCGCTCCACTAAGCAGAAGACTGTTATAATATTAAGTACTAAAGCTAAGCTTAAAGCTCTATTAAACGCAGCTACCGAATTAATTTGGTGGTAGCGCTTCTTTTAAGATCTATAACTCCACACAAATAAAGAGCATATAATTGGCTATAATAACTAACAGATAATTTAACTGCTTACTAAAAACGGACCTTAGTTAAATATAAAGCTTTGTTATATAGATATCTACCAGCACTAGCTTTGCTAAGAGGTTTAGAAAGGCTTAATTATAATTAAGTGGGTTTCTATTACTAATATAACGGCTAACGGTCTTATAAAGGCCCTATTAAGGCAGAAGCATAAAAGCTTTATTTAATAATTAAATTTAATTAATATTAAGACTCTATTATAGTTGGATTTAATTATACTGTTTAATCTATTTATACGATTTCCTTATTAAAATTTTCTTTTAGATAGTTTCTATTTGGTTTAACACTATAGATATTTCCTATTTAGGTATATCCAGCTGATTACTACCCAGTTAATCAGCTAGGGGGGTATGTCGACCCGAATTAGGTCCTTACTACCCCGACTTAGCTGCCTACCCATTAAGTTAGTTATTAAGTCAGTTATTGACTTGGTTATTGACTTGGTTACCTACTCCTTGTTTCTATTACCACCTCCTACCCACCTTTTCTTTCCTTTTCTATGCCTTTCCTTGTGTATATATAGAGGTCTTAGAACCACGTTTTAATAGATAGAGTCCTTATTCAATTTCTATAATCGGTGCACGGATATCCGATCGACAATTAGGCAGCACTATATTTACTTAAATTACACCCTTAACACTATCTAATGGCCCAAAATCCTCTATATACTTATTAAGCTTTAATTCCTCGTTATATTCCTCCTTATTTAGCTTATCCTTATTATTAATTTCCTCCTACAAAGGCTAAGAGAGGAGTGTAGCTAATAGAGCGTCTGCAGTCTCCTACTAGGCAGTAGCCTTATCTACTATATCTTTCTTTAATGTGAACAGAATAGAAGTCTTAGCTAACGCACGCTTAAGCCGTTTGATCTCTCGGTCTAATACTATAGTAGGATTTTGTAGGTGCTTCCTAATAGCTAAATCTAGGTTCTTCTCTACCGCTTTATAGGCCCGTTTAGATGCGTTTATCTCCTTAATAGATTTGTCCTTTACCTTTCGTAGTTAAGCCCTACTACTATAAGCGGCCTTCCTCCTCTCTAAGGCCTCCTTCTTAGCTTTATTAAGCTTTTGTTTAATCTGCTTCTAGGCCTAACAGAGCTCTTTAGCCCTTTGTTTTTGGAGTTTTACGGCGGCCTTAGTGTCCAGAATTCGTCTTATCTTAGCAGTGGAAATATGGTGTGATTTTATAAGGACTAAGTTCTGTACTGCCCTTTTCTTCTTAGCCCTTATAGCAGTAGTAGCTAGCTCCTTATTACGCTCTTAAAGGAGCCTAATTTCTTCTAATTGGACCTATATAGTAGCTAGGAGCTTCTTAGTGGCTAACTCTTAAATTTCTGGTGTTATAGAGGGGTAAGAAATGGTCGCTTGGTACTGTGTTTTGTCGCTTTCTATAGAGGGTGTTCTAGGATATATTAGCGACGAAAGAAGCTGTAGAGCGGCTGCTTGATTTGGCAAAGGAGTAGCAGCTCTCCTAGCAGCCTAAGTACTATGTAGTTTACTTAATATTCTCTTGGCATTAATAGGATAGATTCTAGCGGCCTTAAACGACTTTTTAATATATTGTGGAGTATACACTCTCTCTTAAATCTGCCTATATATTTCTAGGAAGTAACCATATATAATTCTAGTAACTCCCTTTAAAATATACTTATTAACCTTATCAGAATAGGCCTTTTTAAGCACGCTAAAGAGACACCGGTTTAAAGGCTAGAGATTATACGTAGAATGTAGAGGCAGGTAGAAGGGAATTATCTTTACTTCCTTATAGTATTGGATAAAGTCTAAGGAAAGGTGCGATATATGGCCATTTATTAAAAGAAGCCTGCAGCTATATAGCTTACCGGCAGCCTCTTGTTCCTTATAAATATTCTCCTAATAGTCCTCTTGGCGGGAATATATATTAAAATGCCTTATTTAATTAGATGTATAGCTCTAGTCGCTCTAACCGTTATTAGAGACTACTATTTTATAGTCTAGCACTAATCTAAGAGCTTTTTGGGCTATATGGGTTATAATAACCTTCCCTTTAAAAATAAAATAGGATGGTATTGATCCACCTACAGCATTAATAGATGCGATCTCGCTAACCCACTTTTAATTACCTGGCGTAATGGGTTGTATAGAGGAACCACACAGAACAACTTTCTTAGAGGCATAGGCGTACCCTATTTAGTATCCTATTTTATCTATATTCTAGCAATTAGGTGCCTCTATATAGTATTTTATATAGGTGGCCTCTAACTTATTAAAGAATCTTATATATACCGGTAGATCGTTATCTACAGTAGATCTCTCTATTTTAAGATACCAAGCGTATTAAACTTAAAAGGATTAATAGCGTTTTAAGTATAAATCCACCTATCTAACACTGAGGAATGCCTGGCTATTATCCTAGCCAGCATCGCGAAGCTACCGTTTATATACACTAAGTGCAATCTCACAGATCTGGGCCTTCTTAAGAGGAAAGCGATGCTCTAAGAGGAATATATAATATCTTTCAATTGCGGACTCGGACTCTGGGCTTAATTTCTGCTGGAATTGATACGCTTGCTAATAGGATAACGTCTTTCCAGCTATACGATTGAGAATAGTCTTAGGTCAGATCCCATGGGCATTTGCAGATGCAGAAGGGGTACCGAAGTGCTTAGACTTATAAGCAGCAATTGCCTCTTATATTATCTGCTCTTTTGGAGGTTCTTGGCGCTTAGGGGGCATAGTAAGGTGGTGTATTAGGCCGTAAGAGTATTGGAATTACAAGGTTATAAGGTCACAGCGGAGCAATCTTAAGGGTCTAATTGATGATAGAGATGACGCAGACGATAAATATTGATTGATTCGTGATGCAGTAGATGCGGTTAACGTCTATCCAGATTGCATGTAGAGTTCGCATACAGAGCTTAGTCAGCACCTCATCGCTAATTTCTAACACTCCCCCATGCTAACGACGCTCTCCTTGTCTGTCCTAAATAGGCAATTATAAAGCTATTCCCAAATGCCTTATAAGTGCCATTCGGCCTACGTACAGAGGGAAAACCTAGTAGGCAAAAAACCTCTGTTACTTGCTGTTAGTTACCAATTCCTAGCGTTACACAGTGCTTCGTAAATTGGTTAATTGGTAGCTGTTTTGTAAGCATATCTCCAGGTTAATCTTTACCTGGTATATATATTACTTTAAGTTAATTTTGCTGAACCATATTGTTTTATACAAAGAGGTATTAAATTTTAATATGCTTTGCTTTCTGGTAGTATTTTATATTGTATAAGAGGTTAACTATACCCTTATTATTACAGTAGAGCGTAGGGATAAAAGGGTTATTATTGTCGTCTCTCTCTCCCAGATCTCTTATTAGCTTTTTAAGCCATACTGCTAACCTTGCTCCTTCTAATACCGCTATAATCTCTACTTCTATTAAGCTTAATGCCGTTAACTTCTGCCTTTAAGCTGTTTAGATTACCGCTCCCCTATAGCGTATAACTGCTATGCCTTAGAATAATATCTAATTATATTCTGTTCCCTATATGGCGTTAGTAAAGATACTATAGCTAATAGGTAGGTTAGTTAACATAAGCTTGCATAAAGGAAGGTAGACTACTTAATTTAAGTAGGTAATTCCTATTTTAAGAGTGCCGTTTAGATATTATAGTAGCTACTTGCTTAAGCGGTAATATAATTCTTATAGTGCTGCCATAAACCTAGCTAACTAACTAATAGCATAGCTAGTATTAGGATATATGCAGTTTAAGAGGTAAATCGTAAAGCTAATAATCTATTAGTATACCATCACATTATTATACTTAAGGAGACTTTTAATATTAGGTTTTAAGATGATGCTAGCTAGTATTAGTAGCTTGGCTAGATTATAGTTATCTATTTTTAGCCGTTTAAGTAGCTTCTTAGTATATATTATCTAATATAACTTAAGGGTTTAGTTTATACGGTCTTAATTAATTTAAAAGTCTATAAATACCTCTATAGGACCTAGGTCTTTATATCTCCATTCTTTTAAGATTCTTATCTTTATAATATTAAGGTGTTGGCGCTTTCCTATAATTAGCATATTATTAATAAATAATAAGATATATACTTTATTTTCTATAAAGAGATTAGCGTTAGCGTTAGCTGATTTTAAACCTATACTCTTAAAGAATTTCTTAACCATCTAAAACCATTCTCTTAGTGCCTACTTTAGGCCGTAAAGCAACTTATTTAGCTTTAAGTAGGCGTCCTTTACCTCCTTAAGGTTAGGCTTAAAGTCTCTTAATAGGTTAGGAATCTATATACAGATCTATTCTTATAATAGCGGGTTTAAGAATATAGTTTTAATATTAATATAGTTAAGTTTAAGGTCTTCTACTGCCACCTTTACTATTAGGAACCTAAAGGTGTTATATTATACAACTAACGTAAATATCTCAAAATAATTAATATCTAGGATCTACTTATTACCCTAAATATATAGTCTTACCTTCTTACAAATTACTTTTCCTTTAGCGTTATACTTATGCTTTAGAACTAGCTTACTTAAAAGTAACAACCTTCCTTCTAGTACTCTCCCCTTTATAATAGTATAGGTATACATTCTCTTAAGAAAGAGAAATTCTTTAAAAATAGCTTTTATTTAGCTAGAAGCGTCCTCCCTTAAGGCCTAATCTAGCTTAATAGCGTTAAATGGTGCTATAGGTGCTCCTAAGGAGGTAGTGTTCTTAGGTTTTAGATAGATAGCTTTTATAGATATTATTAACTAAACTACTATATTATTAAAAACCCTTATATTTGGTAACCTTCCAGATCTTGTTCTCTACGTATAAAAAATGCGTATTAATATACTTTATACGGGCGTCCCACCCTTTATATTACCTTATAGATTTAAGCGTCCCATTTAATCTTAACCTGGACTTCCCACTTAATTTAAGCGGCCTACTTAGTCTTAACCTGGGCTTCCTACTTAGCTTAAGCAGCCCACTTAGTTACTATCTAGCCTACTCTTAGTTCTTATAACTAGAGTCTTTATTAGCGCGTTTATGGTAATAAGGGGAGGTAGAGATTAGTTTAGAGCTTAGCTTATAGCTTATACCTAAGGTGCTCTATAAGGGAACCTATACTTATTTACTTTAGCATCTCTAAAGAGCTTAATTGCTTACGTATATAGGTTTATCATTTTAAATTAACTACTTCCTTTAAATCCCATAAAGACATAGTTAGGTTTTATTCTTAAATTATACTTTTTAAGGTATTTCTTAAGCATATTAATTGGGTTAGTATAATACCTAAAAATAACTAGATTCTTTAAGTTAGAAACTTGTTAGGTATATGCCTTATATAGTATAATAGCACCACTATACTTAAATTTGTTAAGTAAAAGTGCTAAGGTTGGTACTTAATTCTTAATCCAAGTGTGTTTAACTATATAGCACTAGAGTTTAACTAGTATATTTCCTTAAAATAGAAGTGACCTTATCTTATAGTTAACTATATAGATTACGCGCTTAATTGCGCCATTATATAAGTGCTTATACGGCGGACAAGGTTTAAAGTTAATGCCCTAAGGTATTAATTTATCTTAAAATCTACGGCTAAACTCTCCCTTTCTATTATCTGCTTAAATCTAAACAGCTCTATTACTAGTAAATCTCTCTACCCTTATAATAATCTCTTTAATATACAGTAGTACTTCTTTAGTTTATGGGGTTTTAAAAGAAATAACCTAGGTATAGTATATGGCGTTATCTAGGGCTAGGAGGTAGTAGTTATAACCTCTAATTAATATACCAATTCGTCCCATAGTATTAAAGTATAGCCCTTAACTAGGTACCTTCTTGCACTTAGTTATCTTCTTACTTAGTATTTCTTACATCTTTCTAGCTAGATAAGCTTCGTACGTACTTTTACTAACTAGTAATACTCTCTTTTTAAGCTTTATACCTAGTAGGGAGTGCTATAGCTTAAATAGATTGCTATAATTTATATATTTAGTTTAGCAGTGCTATAGCTTAGCATCTATTTTACTAATGTTTAGTTATAAATTATATACTTCCACTATCGCATTAAATGCTTCTTAATGTTCTTATAGTATATAGAGGTTATTCCTTATAATAGCCTTAAATATCGCTCCTAATTTATACTCGCCAGTAGCTTAATTATCCATATTAAAGGTAATTAAATAGCCTTCCTAAGTAAGAGTCCTTACTAAGATTAGCTTAATTGTCTTAAATAAAGGTATAAGCCAGATGTCTTTTAGCCTTAGGCTGCCAATTTAAACTTAACTATAGCCTATAGTAGGGACAATAGTCCCATTTACAGTATAGACCTATTATAGCGTATTCCATCTCTTTAAGTATATTAGGTCTAATTAGTTACTAGTAAAGTACTTAGTTACATCTAAGTTAAGAGTCCAAGCTAGAGGTATTGTTATAAGTACTTATAAATTATAAAACACGTTTAGGGTTAGGGTTAGGGTAGATTAAATCGCTGTCAAATTCGTCCTTAGCTATTGCTATATTCCCTACTTCCTCTACCTTAGAAGTACTTTAATCTTTCTTCTTAGCATTATTAAATCGGAATTATTTAAGTAGGGGATAGTCCTTCTAGTAGTGACCTTTCTAATAGTATACTCTACACTTGTCTCTTTCTAGTTATCTTAACTCTTTGCTTACTTAAGACAACGAGCTATAACGTAATAAGGAATAATTAAATCTACTAGCATGACCTCTGCCCCTTATTTAATCTCGGTTTCCCCTTCTCCCCCTAGGTTTGTCTTTCCTCTTATAGATAAGTGCTGCATTTTATACTTATATAAGAAGGGCAGTCTCTTACTCCTAAAGAAGGGTAATATAACTCTTAAGGTCTTATTTATCTTATAGGCACTAGGTCTTTACATTTTACTATATAACATTACTTAGGAGGGCTAAGAGAAGCTGCTCTTTAATATTATTGTTAGTAAGTACTTAAGGCATTAAGGCTAGATTAATCTTAAATTAATTAAGTATATAGAGGAACTTAACAATTTATATCTTTATAGGGTTGAATATAGTGCTATAGAACTCCCTATAAAGTTTAGAGACATAGATCTCGTCTTTATTCCTTCCTACATTCCTTAAATATTATACTCCTTTATTATTATACGCATCTCTTCTAATAGTTATCTCCTATTAAATTATAGATAATCTTATTTACTTCCCCTTATCTTCTTCTCCTATTAGCTAAATTAACTTAAGCTAGGTCTTCTGTACTAGTAATAAAATCCTATCCTTCTGCTATAATTAAGGCTGCCTTACAGGTACGCTCCTAGTCTATAAAGTTATCTTTATTAAAAATAACAATTTTACTGGCCTTATAATCGTATATAGGTGTTATTAAGGTTAAGGTAGAGGAGGTTATTTTTAGGAGTTAAGTTAGGAGAGGTGTTACTACCTAGGCTTATAACCTGTTGGAATTATAAGGTTATAAAGTTACAGCAGAGTAATCTTAAGGGTTTAATTAATGATAGAGATAACGTAGACGATAAATATTGATTAATTTGTAATGTAGTAGATGCGGTTAATATTTATTTAGATTGTATGTAGAGTTCGCGTATAGAGCTTAGTTAGTACCTTATCGCTAATTTCTAACAAAGAGAGAGGTATAAGCATTTAAATCGGTTAATATTTTGGTATAGGCGGCAGAAATGATTATTTTGGCCAATTAGAGTAGGGCGGTAAAGCCTCTATATAAGCCATTCTAATTACCCCCTTAAATACTCTAATTACCTTTAATATAGATAATTAAGCTACTAGCGGGTATAAATTAGAAGTAATATTTAAGGCTATTATAAGGAATAACTATTATATACTATAAGAGCCTTAAGGAGCACTTAATGCAATAGCGGAAGTATATAATCTATAACTAAACATTAGTAAAATAGATGCTAAGCTATAGCACCGCTGAATTAGATATATAAATTATAGCGACCTATTTAAGCTATAGCACTCCTTACTAGATATAAAGCTTAAGAAGAGAGTAGTACTAGTTAGTAAGAGTATATGCGAAGCTTATCTAGCTAGGAAGATATAAGAAATACTAAGTAAGAAAATAACTAAGTATGAGAAGATACCTAGTTAAGGGTAATACTTTAATACTATAGGAACAATTAGTATATTAATTAGAGGCTATAACTACTACCTCCTAGCCCTAGATAACGCTATATACTATACTTAAGTTATATTTTTTAAAACCCTCTAAACTAAAGAGGTACTGCTATATATTAAAGAGATTATTATAAGGGTAAAGAGATTTACTAGGAATAAAGCTATTTAGATTTAAGCAGATAATAGTAAGGGGGAGTTTAGCCGCAGATTTTAAGATAAATTAATATCTTAGGGTATTAATTTTAAATCTTGCCTGCTATATAAGCACTTATATAATGGCGTAATTAAGTGCGCGATTTATATAGTTAATTGCAAAATAAGGTCACTTCTATTTTAAAGAAATATATTAGTTAAACTTTAGTACTATATAGTTGAACACACTATCTAAATCAAGAATTAAGTACTAACCTTAGCACTCCTATTTGACGACAAGTATAATAGTGCTATTATACTATATAAGGCATATACCTAATAAGTCCCTAACTTAAAGAATCTAGTTATCTTTAGGTATTATACTAACCCAATTAATACGCTTAAGAAATACTCTAAAAAGTATAATTTAAGAATAAAACCTAATTATATCTTTATAGAATTAAAAGGGAGTAGTTAATTTAAGATAATAAACCTATATATATAAGCAATTGAGCTCTTTAAAGATGCTAAAATAAATAAGTATAGGTTCCCTTATAGAGCACCTTAGGTGCAAGCTATAAGCTAAGCTATAGGATATACTATAAGCTAAGCCGCGAACTAACCTATACCTCCCCCTACTACCTTAAACGCGCTAATAGAGACTCTAGTTGCGAGAACTAAGAGTAGGCTAGATAGTAACTAAGTGGGCCGCTTAAATTAAATAGGAAGCCTAGGTTAAGACTAAGTAGGCCACTTAGACAATTAAGTAGAAAGCCTAGGTTAAGATTAAGTAGAACGCTTAAATTAAGATAATGCTAAGGGTGGGACGCCTATATAAAGTATATTAATATATATTCCTTATACGCAGAGAATAAGGTCTAGAAGGTTACTAAGTATAAGGGTTTTTAATAACATAGTAGTTTAGTTAGTAATAGCTATAAAAGCTATCTACTTAAAAGCTAAGAATATTACCTCCTTAGGAGTACCGATAGCACCGTTTAATACTATTAAGCTAGATTAGGCCTTAAGGGAAGACGCTCCTAGCTAAATAAAAGCTATCTTTAAAGAATTTCTCTCTCTAAAGAGGATGTATACCTATACTATTATAAGGGAAAGAGTACTAGAATGAAGGTTGTTACTCTTAAGTAAGCTAGTTTTAAAGTATAAGTATAACGCTAAGGGAGAAGTAATTTATAAGAAGGTAAGACTATATATTTAGGAGACAAGTAGACCCCTAATATTAACTATTTTAAGATATTTACGTCCATTATATAATATAACACCTTTAGGTTCTTAATAGTAAAGGTAGCAGCTAAAGACCTTAAACTTAACTATATTTTTAAACCCGCCGTTATAAGAATAGATTTATATGCAGATTTCTAACCTATTAAGAGACTTTAAACCTAACCTTAAAGGGGTAAAAGACGCTTACTTAAAGCTAAATAAGTTACTTTACGGCCTAAAGCAGGCACTAAGAGAATGGTTTTAAATAGTTAAAAAGTTCTTTAAGAGTATAGGTTTAAAATTAGTTAATGCTATCCCTAATCTCTTTATAGGAAATAAAGTATATATCTTATTATTTATTAATAATATACTAATTATAGAAAAGCGCCGACACCTTAATATTATAAAGATAAAAATTTTAAGAAAATAGAAATAGAAAGACCTAGGCCCTATAGAGGCATTTATAGGCTTCTAAATTAATTAAGACCGTATAAACTAAACCCTTAAGGTATATTAGATGATATATATTAAAAAGCTACTTAAACAGCTAAAAATGGATAACTATAATCCAGCTAAGCTATTAATACTAATAGGTACTGTTCTAAAGCCTAATATTAAAAGCCCCCTTAAGTATAATAATACGATAATATATTAATAGATTATTGGCTCTATAATCTACCTCTTCAACTATATACGTCTTAATACCAGCTATGCTATTAGTTAGTTAGCTAGGTTTATAGCAGTACTAGGAGAATCGCATTACTACTTAAGTAAGTAGCTACTATAATATCTAAACGGCACTCTTAAAACCAGAATTACCTACTTAAATTAAGTAGTTTACCTCCCTTTATATAAGCTTACGTTAATTAACTTACCTACTAGCTATAGTATTTTTACTAATACTATATAGGGAATAAAATATAATTAGATATTATTTTAAGGTATAGCAGTTACACGCTATAGGGGAGTGGTAATCTAGATGGCTTAAAGGTAGAAGTTAACGGTATTAAGCTTAATAGAAATAGAAATTATAGTAGTATTCAAAGAAGTAAGGTTAGTAGTATAGCTTAAAAAGCTAATAAGAGATCTAGAGGAGAGAGATAATAATAACTTCTTTATCCCTACGCTCTACTATAACAATAAGAGTATAGTTAACCTTTTATATAATATAAAACACTACTAAAAAGCTAAGCATATTAAGACTTAATACCTCTTTATATAAAACAATATAGTTTAATAAGGTTAACTTAAAGTGGTATATATACTAGGTAAAAATTAACCCAAAGATATACTTATAAAATAGCTACCAATTAACCAATTTATAAAGTACTGTGTAACGCTATAACTAATGGAATAAGTAATAGAGGTTTTTTACCTACTAGGTTTTCCCTCTATATATAAGCCAAATGGTGCTTATAAGGTATTTGGGAATAGCTTTATAATTGCCTATTTAGAAACAGATAAGGAAAGCGTTATCAGTATAGGGGAGTGTTAGAATTAGCGAGAGATACTAACTAAACTCTAGACATATTGCGAGGTTAAAGTCTGCATATAATTTAGATAGATATTAACCGCATCTACTATATTACAAATTAATTAATATTTATTATCTACGTTATCTCTATTATTATTTAGACCCTTAAGATAGCTTCGCTGTAACCTTATAACCTTATAATTCTAATAGGCACAGTACGGCTATTTAATCCAGGTTTGGCTATTTTAAGCTACTACTATTTTGGCCTAAATCTAATATTAATCTAGCTAACCCTGTGTTATAATTGTCTTTAAGATATAGTATACGGCGTATTAAGTGGTTAGAACGAGTTATTTACATAACAGTTATTCCTATCGGCTCGGTTTTTATCCACTTACTTAAATTATAAAGCAAGGTTAAACAATCTAGTAGTTAAGCTAAGAGTTTAAAACCACAAATTTAATATAGTAGTAATATTTCTAAAATCTTCTACTAAATACCTCTAGTGTATGTACGTCTCCCTAGCTCTTTATAGTCTACTCTTTATAGGGTATATAAGCTCCTATATTCCCCCCTATATAGATTTAACCTTACTATAACCCAACTGCGCCGCAACCCAACTGCGCTATAACCCTACTATATTGCAATCTAACTATGCCGCAATCTAGCTACGTCGTAGTCTAAAAAGTTCCGGAAATTGTTAATCCCCTATACCCTCTAATCTCACCGTTTATATTATTAGGTTAGTTAATACCGATTTTCCAGGGCCCCTATTGGCCCCTTATGGCTCTTATATATATGGCAACAATATTAATCCTAAAATTACTCTCTATAGGCTATATAAGATCCATAGTTCTTTTTATGGATTATATTAGTAGAGTCTAATTATCGCATTCTTTATTTTTATAAACTAAGGCAAATAAAATTTTCTAGCTAGCTTAGATTGTTATCTTAAATTATATTATTTTAGGGGAACTGCCCTAGTTTAGTAAATATAAGGAAAACATATTGGCTTTAGACGTTTTATTAGGAAGGGATTTATCTATATTCTTATACTAAGTTAATTTCCCAACTTCCGCACACATAGATATGTATTTAGTTGGGTAATCTACTATAAAATTATCACTACGCTGCTGGTTTCTCCTTAGTATAGTTACTATTTTAATAAACTTTCCTCTCTTATTAACTTAGTCTACTTATTCCGTAGATTCTCCTTATATAGAAGAGTGCTATAGCATATACGGATTATGTGGTTTTAGAGATATATTTTATAAAGCGGGCAATTTCATATCTAACTGTAATGCAAAAGCGCAGTATGGCTGTAGGTCTTCCTACTAATATATTTAGTTAGACTAACCTTATCTGGTAGAGTATGCCGATCTATTAAATTTCAACTATCTACTTAATGTATGCTATAGTTAGTATGGCTTTATACGCGCTATCTTGTCTATTTCTTATGCTTAAAGATCATTCTAACCTCCTAATAAATAGTATAAGACTACTAGCAATTTTTATGGTACTAGATGCTAAACTAGATATACTAAAGTTAGCAAACTATTTATATACTTTTTTGGTATATAATCTTACTTTCTAATCTTATAATAGTCTATATAAAGGCTCTTTAAGCGACTAACGCATTATTGGGTATTATAAGAGTTGGTTATATAAACGATCTTATAACGTATGGAAACTAGAGATAATTAACCCTAATCTCTAAACTTATATTAACTAACGTGCTCCACTAGCGAGCTGCGAACACCAGCGAGCTGCAAACCCCAAAAACCACCAAAAATCGGAAAAAGTGCACCTTGATATCTTAATAACGGTTTAATAATAAATTCCAAAACTTTATAATTAGCCTTTTATACCTATATTAAGACTTTTAATAAAATTCTAGCGTAATAAGCCTAGCCGTTACCTGGCCGTTATTAAAATATCGAGTTTTAGCCCCTAATCTTAAGCTAAATTATAATATCTTTAGAGCTATTTAATAGATTACTTTTTAAATCTAATAAGATGTTTAAAATAGGTATAAAAGGCTAATTGTAAAGTTTCGGAATTTATTATTAAGCCGTTATTGAGATATTAAGGTGCACTTTTTCCGATTTTTGGTGGTTTTTGGGGTTTGTAGCTCGCTAGTGTTCGCAGCTCGCTGGTGGAGCACGTTACGCCTTTACGCTTATTAACTCTAGCAACCAAATTTCTGCAATAAATTCCTATAATATTGACCTCTATTCTTAAGTTATAGTATTAAAAAGTTAGAATAAGGCTTTAAAAGTTTTTATAGCCGTGGTAGGTGGACTGCTAGAGGAGCAACGTTCTTTAACATAGTAAAAATATCTAGGTCACATTCTGTCTTTATAGAATTTGCAATCTTTTTTATAAAGATATATGGATTTAATGGAATTGATATTAACTAGAAATATCTAGCCGCGGCTAATTAAGACGGCGTCCCTACTAATACTAAGAACTATGTAACTTTTCTAAAAGAATTAAGAGCTATTTATGGCACGTCTTTTAGTATTTCTGCAACGCTACTGTCCTCTTACTATAAGTCTCCCTAACTATAGAAAGCCCTAATATTTAACTTTAGAGCTTATACTAACCGTTTATAGGGTATATATAAAGCTTTAATATTATTGGCATGAAGCCATACATTAACTGGGTAAGTTACTTTATAATACTTACCATTAAGGGTATAGTTAGCTAAGAATCCTAGTTCAATTTTATGTTATATAATATTTATGAGATATAGAATGGAGTCTCACTATATACATAAGCTGTTGTTTAACCGCATACTAACTTAACTAGTACTTTTTCTTCTTATTAAATCTAAATCAAACTCCTTAATTAACCTCCCTATAGGGTTATTCCCCTTAATGCTAATTATAATAATATAGAGATATATATTATTCATTGCTTAACGTCCGATTCGGATCTCTATTGGGCCCACGCGGACTACTCCTTATTTATATGTGGGGAGAAAACTCTATTTGAGAAAACCCTATAATTCATCTCCCTGCCTTTTGGGACTCGCCTGCTTAGCGCCTACGAGTTACCGGTGGTACTCTTCTACCTTACTTTTTGACCTTCTTGGGAACCACTGCTGCCGTAACAAGCCTACGGATGCGCTAGTATCGCAAACTTTACTCTACTACTGTAGAGTTATTAGGGGGCGCCTGTAACTTGCCCCTTTGCCCTCTGTTACCATTTCCTTTATAACCCGGAACTAGTCTAGTACGTTTTAGCTAATAAGCCACTGGGTAACCGCTTTAAGGCCTTTTTATATTAAGAGCAGTGTAGTATAGTTCTCTGTGCTAGCTACTAAGAGTATTGCTTCTTGGTTGGTGCGTAGGGGGCATAATAGTATTATATGTTTTGGTGTCTGTCTTAGCCAGCCATATTTGCATCTTAGGCTACCTACTAGAACACCTACTTAGTAGAGCCAATCTTTTAATCCTATTATTCCTGTTCTTAAGAGTGTTGCTATTATATTTTCTACCTTTATTAGGCCTTTTTGGAGCCCTTAAGTGTTTACCCCCTATGGCGTTAACTATGCTACGGCTTAGGTTCCTCTTGCCTAAGTTAGCCTCTGTACCTTTAACTCCCATATACCTCTCCAGCGTTGGTCTAACCAGTATTATATTATGGTGGATAGTTTCCTAGTATTTCTTTATGCTCTACTTTAGCTCCTTTCTCTCTCTTACTGTTATCTTTACTGGCCTCTTATACATCTCCCTTCCTCCTCTATATGGGCCTGGGCCCTAAAGCAACACTATTCTTCTTCTGCTTTTTTTGCCTATTTCTCTAATATATCTTCCCTACTTTAGGGTTGTTGGTTTATTCTCCTATAGGGCACCCTTAGGTCCCTCTATAGTTTATTTAGGCGTGTCTTGATATACTTTATAATATTAGAGTTATATTTATTTTGCGCCCTTTATATTGCAGCGGCTTTAATATATAGTTATAGGGGGGGGATATTAGCTTCCTTCTTTAGTAGTGCTATAGCCATTTGCTTATACCCGCCTATTATACTCTAGAGGTAGGCTATTTAGACCTTTTAAAGTAGTTTAAAGAGTAATTTAGGGGGGCCTTTTTTAGTTTCTCTAATGGCCTAAATACTGGATCTATATATTATGGTTGGCCGGACAACTGCTGTATATAATAGGCGTGACCTCTAAAAGCATGGGCTCTATATAGAATTAATAATCCTAGATAATGCGATGTACTATGCTTGGCCCTTATAGGCCGCTTGCGCCGTATATATACTTTACTGGAGCTTACTATCTACCTATACTTCTAATACCCTTAGGCCCTGAACTGGTTAACCCCTAAAGCCTTAAATGTAGATTATATACTAGAGATCTGCAGATTAGTTGCGTTTTCTTATAAAGTAGATTAGCTAGTATTTCTCTAGTAAGAATTGGACTCTATATCGTCTTGCCTATTCTATATAGGTGTTATAGACTTTCTCTAGTGTTCTGCAATTCTCTGCGGCTGTTGGCCCGTATATAATTAGGTTTATATTATTAATAAAGCCTATCCCCTAGGTCGCCCCTTCCTTAAAGGAGTTAAGTAGGTTACTTATAAAGAAGAGGAAGAGTATAGGCAAGAGGGGTAATTCTTGTGGTATTCCTATTACAACTATAATGGGGGGGCTCTAGTATTTGCTAAAGACTAGTAATATTTCTTTCTGGCCTGTAAACTCTTGGATAAATTGTATAATCCATTCTAGGAAGCCCTTTGCCCTAAGGATGTATAGGAGACGCTTATAGGGTATATTATTGTAGGCGCTATTAATATCTAGGCTAAGCATTAATACTATAAAGTCCCTTCGCATCGCCCATGTAGATTTAATGGTAGTAGTAAGTAGCGTAAGTGCTAATAGTGTTAAGCGGTTCTTTCTTGCCCCTATTTAGCTTTGTAGTAGTAGGGCGTGTTCCTCAGCTATATCTGCTATACGGTCCGCTATTACCCTTTCTAAGATCTTACTAAGGGTGTTTTCTAAGGTAATAGGGTAGTAGCTTCCTGGGACTAAGTAATCTGCTTTACCTTCTTTTTATAGAATAACCGTCGTTATAAATCTTCTAAGTTATGGGTAGTAGCCTATAGCAAAGCATACTCTAGCTATATCTGCAAGCTAGGGTGCTATAAGTAGTCTACAGGTCTTTAAGGCCTTATTTAGAATCCTATCTAGTCCTAGTGCTATATTATTTAAAAGGCGGCTAATAGTTCTGGCTATTTCCTCTGTTGTTATGTCGCTGTTAACCTATAGGCAAGTTACCGGTATTTCACCTGTAATGTTACTAAGGTCTGCTAGAGCTGGTTAGGGGAAAAACCTTTCTATAAGGATCTTTGCCTTCTTATTGTTGTTGTTAGTGGCCTATAATTCCCCTGCTCTTTGTAGGGGTAGTAGGTATAGGTCTTCTACTAGGCGCCCTACCTCTTTTTTTTTTTTACCCATTTTGCTATAGCCTAAAGGCCTTTATTATGGGGGAGGCTTGGGTTAGAAGTGTGCTTATTTATAAACCATCTCCAGTTATTTCTTACTTCTTTTTTTAGGGTATTCTTTAACTAGTTTCTTGTGTCTTTGTATTATCTCTTGTCTTTAGGGTTATGGCTGCTTATATATTTCCTTCTTGCTTGTTATTGGCTGGCAATAAGAACCGCGCACTATATGGACCATACGTGTCGCGCATAGGGGCCCGGTTATAAGACTGGGCAGTGCTCTTCTAGCCCATTTTTAATTGCTGCCTAGATCCTTTTTAGTCTATAGTTAATTTCCTTAGAGGTGGCTAATAAGCCTTACTTGTTTGGTATTGGGTGGATTTCTTCTAGGTCTTAAAGTTATTATTTAACTATATTAAGGAAATTGTCTATTTTAAGCTTCCTTATTGCGTATCTTTTACTATTTAGTTATACTTTAATGTCTAGATCTAGCTGTATCTAGATGGGGATATGGTCTAAAGTAAGTGCCTATTCTTCTTTAAGGTTGCACCTTTTAAGTCTTTGGTATAGGCCTTCGTCTATAAATATAAGGTTAATTGTACTTCTAGTGGTGCCTTATTGCCATATAGTTGCTCCTAGGGGGGTAGCTAGCTTAAGGCCCCAAATGTCTATAGCTCTTAGTAAGCACTTTGCCTGTTATTTAGCAGTAATATAGATACCCCCCTACTATAGGTGGTGGAGGTTTATATCTCTTAGTAGGATAAACTTTATGCCTTTGGTTTCTAGTAAGCTTATTACTAATATAATATTCTCTGTTTGCGGGACCCCTTTGACCCTAAGGTTATATATATTAATAATTTGTACCAGTCCCCTATATATCTGGATTATTATAACTGTAATATCTGGGTTAACTGCCTGCTATGACTATAAAGATAGGCTGATAGCCTTACTAATTATAAAGCACACGTATATGGCTGCTTTTGGTTTGTATAGGAGCTGGAATCCTTAGGGGCAGTATGTTAATTATATGTAGGTATTATAGTACGGTTCTTGTATAGTAAGGATATAGTGTTTTTCTGGGTCTAGACTGTCTAGTAGGGGCCTTATAAGATGGTGGTTTGTATTACCGCAGTTATATTGTATAATGGATAGGTAGCGGACCCCTAGTAGGGGTCCTTTGTCTTTCTTTTATTCCTTACTTCTTCTATTTCTACTTTCTCTAGAATATTTAGAACTTTTGTCTCTTGTGTCTATACCTTAGTCCCTACTTATTTTATATAGAGCTTTCTGTTCCCGTGTTTTGTGTTTCTATTAACGCTTCTATATCTAAATCTGTTATTGTCTTTGGTTCTTCCCTTGTTCTTACTAGTTAGCTATATGCCCTTTATAAGTTGGCTGCGAATATTATATTTGCCACGTTAAGTCTAATTCTTAATTGTCTTGGTCTTGAGCTTGCTGTGGCTGTCTATAAGGGTCTACCTATAGGGCGTTCTCTCCCTTGTGTCCCCTATGACCCTTATGTCCCTGTTTGGTCTGGTAATATTGCGTGGTGTTGCTTCTGGCCCGTTAAGGCTTAGGATGGCTGGCCTAGCCCCCTAGTATTAAAGGTAGAAAATGCTGGAAAGGTACCTGCGTCCTACTGGCTTATCGCCTGTTGTTTCTATTTATATAACTTAGCGTGTAGTTATTCCCGCAGCTGTTAAGCCCTTGCCTTCTATTTCCTGTATTTAATGCAGTCTTCTTTCTCCTACGCCTTATATGTGCTTTAGTGGCAGTTTGCATATTTTGTTTGGTCTTAATTTAAGTAGTGTCTTATATTATAGGGGCCTGTATAGTGGCCGCAGCACACCTGTGCTACATATGTGGATTAGGTGTGTCCCTATTATATATAGTAATAGCATTGTTCTAGGCGTAGTCTGTAGTTGTAGAGCCTTATGTTGTATATAAGGCTATTTATAATTATTTCTTTTTAGATAAGGAGTTTTTGTATTCCTAGTGTATATATGCTAATAATAAGGGAGCTATGCGTTTATCTAGTATCTTCCTAGCAAGTCTCTAGTGACCCTTATATCCTCTTATTATTCTTATTGTATACTTGGTTTGCATTTTCCTAATAAAGCTATTAGATTTAGGTAATCTTAAGTCCTAGTATAAGGCGTTCCGTTTATCTTACTATCTCCTATATAATTGCTATGTTGTCTGCCTAGCGTCCCTTTTCTACCCTAAGACTTATGGGAACTGCTAGGACTTTAACTAGGTAATCCTTACGGAGTACTTTTATACTAATATGTTCTCCTAGCCTGTCCCCTGCCCTTATGGCTTATTCCTTTACCTATTAATTCTTTAGGGTAACTCTAATGTCTTTGCTCCTAAGGTGTTGGACTGTAATAGTGTTATAGACCTCTTTATAAATCTTTATAAGGACTTCTGTTTCTAATTGTCTTTTAAGCCCCTCTGCTTTTTCTGTATTTGGTTATATTATAATTATATACCCGGTTATTGTCTTAAGGGGGGTAGGTTCCCTGTGCTATAGAAGCGCAGCTACGGCGGCCTAGGTGCGGTTTACTAGTAAGGGGGAGTTTTATTTATTTTTAATTTTGCTTAGCCGTTAGAGGATTTAATTAAGGGTTTGCTAGAGGGGCGCCTAAGGTTTACTAAACTGGCGGAACCATTCTGCTAGCTATATTAGATTGTTATAGCTGATAGTTGCTCCCCCGTAATTCTGGATACTAGACGCGTCTAATAGGCTTTGTATTTTGTTAGATGCCTTCTTAATAAAGGTGTTTCCGCTTTGTGGTGTGGTATTCGCCCGTCTTTGTTGTGGAGGGCTATTGCTGGGCGTGGTTCTGGCGGTCGCGCGCGAGTGCGAACCACCGTCGTTCGACGTGTGCCTCCCCTGCGATGCATGCATCTTAGGGGGATTCTCTGGGTGATTTTCAGGGTTCTTTTGGTTGGTTTTGGTCTTTTTGGGCCAGGTGCAGCAAGAGCTCCACGTAAATAGGTAATATAATTAAGTCTTTATATAAGCAGGTAGTTATATAGTAGAGTTTAACATGCCTGCTTTAATATAGAGATATCTTAAGGCCTTAACCTCCTTTGGTAAAATAATATTAAACTGTATAAAGTTATACTTGGGCTAGGTTTCTATGGCAGATCTTTTACACTTATAAGCTCTTCCTATACTATACTAGGCTATGCATTTTTTGGAGGTACAAACCTAAGGGAATATACTTAGACTTTTAGAATTATTTTTAATGCGGAGATTCAGCATATTATTAAAGACAACTCTTTAAGGCCCGTTTTTGATTAAAAAGTAGAGATTAAGTATATAGTATAGGACTCTAACTAATGGTAATAATAAGCTTCGTATATTTATTTGGAAATAGTCTAATCTAATTATATTAGGGTGTTATATAACCTTATATACTAAAGAAAACCTTTGCAAATAAAATGTGCCTTAGGGGAACTATGGTTTAGGCCTTAGATTTAGATAACCCTGTAATATCTTAGTTAATCCTAAACACGAAACTTAATGGCTTACGCGTAATTGGCGACAATATAGACTTAAACCCCAATTTTGCTTAGAAAAAGCCTAAAGCGACACAGTTTATAAATAATATAGGGTTATTAACTTTCTGGACTAATCGCTAAGTAGATCCGCAATGCCCCCTTAGGTTTAAAAAATTAATAGAAGGTTATAGAAAGGTATTTATACAACCCCTAGGCCTCTACTATTGTTAGGTTAAAACTTATCTAAATTGTTACCGCCTTCTAACCTAGGTGTATATATAGCGAATAGATATAAGGGCGGACTTAGGGGGTTTAACCATACTCTTTGCATTAAAGCTATTGTGGACGTCTTAGAAGGAAACTACAACTAGTATAGAAAGGGAAAGGCCTGTGGCTAAATATGCCTACCTTCCTAGATCTTAATCTCTTAAAATATATATATAGGGGGTGCTTCTACCGGCTATAAAATAGGCTACTATACTAGCTTCTACTATACAAACTTTTACTCTAATGCTGTTATGGACTGCGCTAAATTAGTAGCTGGCAAGGCTATTAGTAGTAGGCTTAATTTGCGCGTAGAAAGTTTAACGGGTCTTATAGAGGACTTTAAGGATAGTGGCCTTAATAGGCCTATTGGAACGCTGGCGGAATATATAGCGGACGCCTATGTAGACGGACTTGCTAGCAAGTTAGCTGCGTTACTTAGCGTTGCTATTGCAGGTAACCATATCTTTAACCATATTCTAGGTTACTAGGTAAGTACTAAAGTAATACCCTATTACTTACGTTAAAAATTAATATGGTTTCTTATTACTAAATATATACTACATTACAAGACTAGGTCTTTAAGCTAATCTAAAATTTGGCATATCTACAGCTAAATTTAGTAGTTTATACCTTAACTATTACGGATTATATTAAAGAGACCTATGTTGCTAGTATAAGAATAGCTTAGTATAATAGGAACAAATACTCACAAGCTTATTATTATTACAGCTCTATTAGCTGGGATTAACCTGGTCTTAATATACTAGTATACCTAGCTATAAAAAAAAGTAGGAAATATTGCCCAATTATAGCGGCCTATAAAAATTAGCATATATCTTAATGGTACTACTAGGTTTTAAACTTCCCAATAGGTCTCTATAATAATAATACTTGCTTAAGGGACAAATATCTACCGTTTACATTCCTTAGAGGACCTAATAATTACCCTAATACGCCGCAACCTGTTAATTATGATTAGTGGATTTAATTTCTTCCTAGCTATTAAAATATAGGAGCAGGCTAGCTATGGAGAGGACTTTATAGTAATTTAGACCAAAGAATAAGCATTAAAGGCGGTTAAATTAATAACAAAACTTGTATGGAAATTAGAACCATTACGTATAGGGTTAGTGCTATAAGTATAACTTTTATAAATCTCCTAGATAATGTAGAAGATGGCCTGTTTAATAATTGGTACTAAGTGATCTCTAAAGTAAAAGATAATTTAGGCTTTGCACTTCTTACCTAGGACCCCTAGTACGCTAGTTAAGGCTTAAATTATGCCCATTATACGCTAGACTATAAAAATAGCCCCGCGTTAGCTCTAACGTAAGGGAAGAATAAGCCTTATTAATTACCTATAAAACGCTAGCTAGAACGCTAGTAGGATTACGACATTGATCCCTTTGTTAAATTATTAAAGTTAATTATAGATAAGGAAAACATAACTTAAAAAGCCACACTAAAGAAATTATAGGAAAAGTATTACCTAGTACAATATAAATCGCTAGACTGTAGGGAAGAAAGGCTAGCACTTAGCATTCTCCCTTATAATACTGCTGTTCTAGTAACGGATATAGTCCTAACTAAAGAGCCAGAATTATTGGCGAAAGGATTTATGGCACTCTTAGGTATAAAACTATCTAAATCTATGGTTCTTCTAACTCTTATAGTGAGTTATAACTCGCTAGCCCAGACTAGGACCCTAAAAGGAAAGTTTAATTATTGGCATCACTACGTATATTAGAGATATAAATAATAGGTAACTCAAAATTAAAGCTTCTCTTATTAGGTATAGTACTATCTAAGCTATTATATACTTTAGATGATTTTATTGTATATAAAGTAGATTTTTCTAAGGAAAGCTATATATAGGGTAATAAGTAATAGCGCTATAGAGCTGGGGCCTAGGGCAATTAATAATATAACTTTATTTATATAATTAAATAGATAGGGAGGTGAAATGATTAGCTTTCTTAGTCCTTAGTTTTACAGTACTGCCGTCTAAAAAGATTGGTAAAATTCGCATTATTCTATATCCCCACCAATATAGCTCTATTCTAGGGCTATTTTAGTAGAGCTATAGGGGCTGCTTATTTCGGGTAGAGCCTTAATTTAAGTTTTATAGCCATTATAAAGCACCCTATATAATTCCACTAATATTAGTCTAATTTATATAAATAAGAGCTTGTTTTATGGCCCTAGAATAGAGCTATATTAGTAGGGATATAGGGTAATACCGATCTTTTTGAAATAATAGTAAGCGAGCCACAGCCGGGCTAGACTATTATAGTAGCGGCACTCTAACTAGGCTTCCATCCTAAAATAAAGCTTAACTATAAATAGTAGAGATATGTATTATAAGTATAAATCTCAAACCCTCCTAACCATCTCCTGTCTATGTAATCTTAACTATAATGCTATCCTTTAAGCCTTATAATAAGTCTACTATAGTATTGCTCTAGATAGAAGTCTGTAGACTATAAGAAGCTCTAGCCTATTTTCCTTATCTAACTCTGTTATTTATGCACCACTAAAAGGATATATAATTAATCTTAATCTTTGCAAGCGGCTCTAGCTTTTACTAGCCGTAGTATTGTTACTAAAGAGGCTTCCTTACCTAAAAGATAACTAGATGGTAAAAGAGTGGCCTATTATTTAAGAATGTCCTATAGTTGTTTACACGGATAATAATACCCTTTTTGTTACTAGGGACCTAGAGAAAGCTCTAATAATAGTTTATAAAGATAAGATTAGGCTAGACTATCTTAAACCTTCTAAGCTGGCGTTAACTTTAGGAACGGCTAACAATATAGGCACTAGTATTATTCTAGATATAGACTTAAGTATAAGTAAACTATTAACTATAATTAACTAGCTACTTACTAATCTTTCTCTAGATACTATACAATTCTATAAATATTACAAAGCCCTGCCTAAGCTAGAAGAAGGTTAGGAAGATTAGAGAGAGATACCTAAGGATATTTTTTACTATAGAAATTTCCCTCTATAGCCGACACTAGAGGCGATAAAGGACATTATTAAGAAGTTTAGGGACTTAGTATAGATTCCAAAAAGAAGTAAGAAATTGGGAAATAAAGTTATTGGCTAGAGTTGGGATAAAAATTATAATATGGTAAGTATGCAGCTAGAATCTATAATCCCGAAATAGGTAGATAGGAGATGTTATTAGAGTTATAATAAAGTAGCTAATATGTAAGGCAGTACTTGGAAGTAAAACGGATTCTAATAAAGGAGTTTAGGTAGCCGGATAATTTAAAAAAAAGAAATAGGGAAAGGAGAGGAAGAGAGTTTAGTAGGAGATTAAAAATAGGTATAAAGTAGCGGAGCCCATAGAATCCTTAACTCCACCTATATCTAAAGAGGGATTCTTTACATCTTTAAACTGGGAGTTTTGGACTATTATTAGTTTACTTTACTTATTTATCTTCTGGATATTTATAATATAAGCCAGTATAAAACTTTATAATTATTTACAAAACCTTTATAGTAAGGCATAAGGCTTAACACCAAAAGGAGACGTTTAATTAAATATTTAGTCTATATTAGGCTTTAATTAAGTTGCTCTCGATTAATATATTCTAAAGCTCTAGTAAACTAGCAACTAACGGAGACTCTAAATATCCTAGTATGGAGTCTCTTCCTTCTTTATAGCTTCTATAGCCATAAATTTTAAGTACAGTCGCCCACGAAATAATTAAGGCCTTAGTCTTTACTTTTTTTACTTTATTATACAAAGCCTTAATCTCCGTTTGTAGTTCCGTAACTATAGCCTTATACAATACCTGTTACCATTATATTGCTTACTATAATACTTATAAGATTATCTGGTAAAGCTTACGCTAGCGTTCTTCTCTTGCTTTTATGAATGAAATAATTCCGGATATTTAAAGATTAAGACTTTTTTAGATTATAAGGGTACTTGGGAAATATTAGCTAATAGGCGAAATAAAGATAATAGTTAACATAAGCGCACTAGATTGTATTCTCTAAGTAGTACGCTCCTCTATAGCTGCCAAATTAATTATGTTTCTGTATTAGGTAAGTAAAACTTTGCTTTTACCTATAGCTTAGAGATAGATAGACAAGGCGCCTAGTTCCATATTGCTATACCTTTAGTACTAAAATCTTTTGTTATTAAAGTTATTAGTAGTCTCTGTATAAATAGCTGCGTAAAGGTCCGCTAAACTCTATTTTATAGAAATAATTATAAGAGCAGTTTTACTGCGTATAGTTTTAAAGGTAGGCAGCGGCAATATTCTAGGTACTAGAGGTTTCTTATCTGAATCATCCCAACTTATAGTAAATATAATAGACCGTATTGGAACCAGCTTAAAGCGGTCTAGCGGTTATATTATAAAGTAAGAAAACCTTCTTAAAAAATTAATTTTTATTTTAGTAGGAGTACGTTATTATCGTCTAGTAAGAATATATCTTTACTAAAACCGAGAGTATTAAGCAATATTAGGCGGGAATCCTCGGGCTAAGATATAGCTAGACTAAATTAAGTAGCTAGGCGCTATAATTAATTAATTATACTTACCTAAGTTAGCTACCTATCTATAAATAATACTTTTTCCCGCGATGTACTAAATAGGGCTCAATATGCTTAACTGTAATATACCGATAACGGCTTATACTTGTATATAGGGGAGGCGTGCCAGTTATTATCTATATTTATTCTTAAAAACTAATTTAGGCTTATTAGAATTTGTAAGAGATGCTAACTAAGCTGTATAAGGTTAAACTCTATATATAATTTAGATAGATATTAACCGCATCTACTATATTATAAATTAATTAATATTTATTATCTGCGTTATCTCTATTATTATTTAGACCCTTAAGATAGCTCTACTATAACCTTATAACCTTATAATTTTAATAGGTTATAAGCCTGGGTAGTAATACCTCTCCTAACTTAACCCCTAAAAATAACCTCCTCTACCTTAACCGCAACAGCACCTATATATAATTATAAGGCCGGTTGTAATGAAGCCTTATAGGAAATACTACGGTAGACTCGCTAATGGGCTAGATGTATAGGTAAACAAGAAGTCAACAATATAATAACAACTAGTGGAGTGGTTGCCCAACAGATTAACTCCAATTATATTCTAAGATTTACTACAAGAAAAGGAACTATCTAGGTAGGAACTATAGGTCCTTAAATATACATCTATACTCCTAAGAAATCCTTCTTGTATATAAGATACGTGTTATACCTATTATACATACATTCCCTTCATACTCTGCGTATACCGCGTATAATATTATATAACTCGCTTACTATTTCTTATTATATAGTTCCACCGGTTCTATCCTAGACTATACTCTTATTAACTAACTAGCTTCTTTTAACTCCTCTCTAAGTAGTCGTAATATTATACTTAAAGTGTCCGCAACACCATCTCCCTCCTCTTTATCTTCGTTCTTAAAGATTCCTAATATCTTTAAGTTACTTACTAGAGGTGTAATGTCTGCTTAATTAATTTAGTTAATATCTTTACTTATTATGCCTAAAGCTCCTTCTTCTTCGCAAGCACAGCGTTATACCCATACTATTGCTGCGATATTATCGCTTGGTAAGATAATGCCGTCTCTATATTCTTGTTATATAAAAGAGGGGTTAGTTTATATTACGCTAGCAAGTCCTTTGTCTTGGCAACCCTCTTTATATTTAGAGTACATTAAAGCAAATATTTAGTCGTCCTGTAATGTTTACTTAGTCTTTAACGCTAAATATACGCGTCCTATTACTCTTAATAGTCTTTAAGTACCCTTATTAATTGCTATTAGGGTCCTAGGTTTAATCTGCCGCTATAAAACTTAATAGCGAGCTAACTTAGGCCTTGGCTAATCTTAAACGTTCTTATAACGCTAAGCAAAAGGCCCTTAAGGTCCGTATTACTGTATCTGCTTGTCTTCTTCGTCTTAAAAAGGGTTATAAGAAGGTATGTTTTAAGGAGTAGAAACTTATAGAATAAGGCCTTTAAGAACTTGGCGATAAAAAAACGGATTCTCCTCTAACAGAAAGGGAAACAACTCTAAATAGCTTAGTAGTTACTCCTCTTAGGTCCCCCTTAGGTAACTTATTCTTTAGAAATCCCTCTTTATTAATACTACATAACCTATTTTCTTTTAATACCCCTATACCCTTCTTATAGCGTTCTTTAAGTTATCTAGTGGTTTCTAGGTAGTCTTACTATAGCCTACTTACTTAACTTTATACCATATTTCGTTATCAATGTCCTTATAACTAATAATCTTTAAAACCTCCCATTTGACCTCTTCCTATCCTCTATATATGTCTGCCTTATAAACTAGTGGCTTAACATTCCTATATACTAGCTCTAGCATTGCGATATACTATATAGGGTAGATCTTTATTTTCTCTAGTAAGTTAAGTCTATACGTAACTTCTAAAATCTTTACTTTAATTGTAAATAGTCCTATTTTAACATAGTCTAACTTCTTACTTAGTTGTTAACTTTTAAAAAATTTATATAGTAGCCATACTTTATCTCCCTCTTTAATATCAGGTCCCTTAGATCTCTTAGTATTATAGTACCTTTTTATTCTTTCTTGTACTAGTTTAGCTGTTTCTTTAAGATATATATAAAGATTTATTAAGTTCTCTATTCTTTACTTAGCTATACTACTTATTTTCTTTACTTATTATAGTAATAATAATATTCTTGGCTTGTACCCGTAATTTGCCTTAAAAGGTAATATGCCTATCCCTTCCTATAGTATTGCATTATATACAAACTATATAATTAGTAGTAACAATATCTAATTATTTTATACGTGATTGATATAATGTCTTAAATACTATTCTAACATTTGGTTTAGTCTCTCCATTTAACCATCTATCTATAGGTAATATGCTATTAATATTACTACTTAAACCCCTTGTTGTTACGGCACTGGCAAATTGCTGTTAGATTGCCATAAACTGCCGTTACGTAATGGCAAGTTTCAGTAACTTGCTATTATATAACCAGAAGATTGTATATAACTTTAAGCGGTGTTTCCATTCTTCTTGTTTCCTTTCTTTAGCTTTAGATCCTTATTTATAGACAATTCAATTATACAGGCTTGCGCGTCCCTCTTGCCGTACTTATGCCTTAATTAATTAAGTCGCTAACATTATCTAAAGCTTGTTACTATTTTTTCTTCCTAAAAAGGAACTTAAATATATCTATAAGACTATAAATAGGATAAGGACACAGAACAGGACCCTAAGGATATTATTAAGACTATAAGGATAGGATAGACCCCTAAGAACTAAAAGAATATAAATAGAACGCGAAACCTAAGAATAGGACACGCATGGACCAAAACCCCTAGGAAATAAATAAATACCGGAAATTACCTAATACCTTACCACTATGTTAAGAAACACAGCAGCTAGCAAAGCTGCTGTAGGACCTGTAAATACCTCTAATAGTAAAATAGTCGCTGTCTTGACCCCCTAGGAAGAACTTACAGCAGCTAATGCTAAAATTAAACGGCTTTAAGAGCTGCTTAAAACTAGGGACACCCCTATACCTAGTAAGGAGTTATTAGATACCTAGAGACTTACTACAGTCTTTAAGGCCCTAGCATAATGTATAGTATTAGCATTGTTGCGGTCTATAAAGGTTATAGACCCCCTATTGCTTATAGACGAAACTAACCCTATATTTAATAATTAGAAGCTTTAACTACAAGACAAGCTTAAAGTTAATGCGGACTACTTTCCTACTACTTAAGCCAAAATGGCCTATGTCTTTGGCCGTACCGGTAGGGACGCATAGACGCATTTACGTCTGTAATACGCCTAGGACTTAGTAGACCCCTTCCTTTCTAGAGAAGAGATAATTAATTACCTATCTTCCATTTATAAGGACCCCTTTAAGATATAGAACGTCTGCCTTAATTATAAAGCCCTTAATATAAAAACAACGGAAACCTTTTTGGCCTTTTAGACCCACTTTTTACACCTAGCTGGCCAAGCCTATATTCCTTATAAAGACCTAATACTAGACCTATAGCGCGCCGTACTACCAGTTTTTACTACTATATAAACGCTAAAGGTACCTACAGACCACTGCCTGGCTATTAATTAAGGCCTCTGTTAAATTAAAGCATGGGCTAAGTAGTATAAGGCTAGAAGCTCTACCAGCTAGAATATAAGTACTATAGGAACGGGCCATAGTGCCCTAGTAAGATCTGCAACCCCTATAGTACTAACTGTACCACCTGCTATAAACCCAGTAGCTAGCTATGTAGCTAGTCCTGCCGTAACTCTAGCGCATACTTGACCTATATATAGCGACCCCTATAGACAGGCCCTTAGCAATTAAGGAGCTTGCTTTTTATATAGATAAAAGGACCACTTTATAAAAGACTGCCCTACGGATACTAAAAGGAATAAGGTTTTACTAATCTAGAAAGATAGTGCGGAGTTGGAAAAAGAGGAACCCTAGAGAAAGACTCCTCTCTAGGGTTAAAAGGGATTAATATGTTATACATTAATCTAGGACGGCTAGTTAGGGGAAGAAGCTATACTATCCCTTATACTTTATTCTGTAATAAATATTAGGTTTTAACCTCTGCTTTAGCTAACTCTAAAGCAAATACCTTTGCCTTAATAGACACCTAATATACTGTAAAGCTAGCTGACTTTTTAAATGTACCTTTTAAAGAACTACCTAAACTAATTTCTATTTGCGGGTATAACGGACGGATAGGGCTACCTATTATAACTATCTTGCGGATATACCTCCGTGTTAATAGATAAAGATAGTATAATATCCCCTTTCTTATTACGGACCTAGGAAGCCATAATATAATCCTAGGAAGAAAATGGCTAGCCTATTTAGGCTTATAGCTTAATATATAGAGTAGATGGCTTATTTAGCCTAAAACCTTACCCCTAACTCCCTCTTTTATAAAGGAAATTAGTATTATAATAGAAAACCTTATACGGCCATAGATAGACACCATTTATTAGGCTAATGCTATATATAGAGACTAGGCATTTGAGAAAGATATATAGCTTAACCCGTAATAGATCTGTATACTATAACGCTCCTAGACTACTAATATTGTGCTATTAGCACTAAGGACCTAAAAAGCTAGTAGTGAGCTAGTTAGACTAGGCCCTATATAGCTATAAAGAATAGTAAGGAATATTGGACGCCGTACTAAATATATAGACTGGAGAGACAACCTATGGAAGATGGAATAGGAGCTAAGGAAGGCCGTAAACCCTTAACCGCAAAATGCGGTTTATAGAATGTCTGCAAAGAAACCTGTAAACCTCCTACTAGTTAATATTTGCTGTATTGGCGCTATAGGGTTCTACCAGAACTTAAAACGGCCTAATACTATTACCTTTATAACTAGCTTATATAAAATTAACCGGATAATTAAAGATAAGGAAGCTCTAGCCTATAACTAGCTTAGTAGGGAAAGTAAGCTTATAGATAAGAAGCTGGTAGAACAGAAACTACCCCGCTAATACTAGAAATTTAAAGAAGTATTCTCTAAGGTAGTATTTAATATACTCTCGCCTTACTAACCCTATAACTATAAGATTAAGATTGAGCTAGATAAAGAAAACACCCTTAGCTATAGCCCTCTCCGCTAGTAATCTACTAACAAGCTATAGGCCACTAAGCAGTACCTTATTAACAACCTTAATAAGGGTTTTATTAAGCCTAGCTAAGTCCCCTTTACCTTACCTATTCTCTTTATAAAAAAGCCTAACAGCGGACTTTATTTTTGTATTAACTTCTATAAACTAAACTATATAACCTATAAAGACTAATATCCGCTGCCCCTATTTAAAGAAACCCTAGCCTATATAAGTAAGGCTAAGATTTTTATAAAGCTTAATATCTATTAGGCCTTTTACTAAATTAGAATAGACCCTAGATCTAAGGATCTTACTATATTTTAGACCCGCTATAGATTATATAAATATAAAGTACTACCTTTTAGACTGACTAACGGACCAGCTATATACCAGTGGTATATAAATAATGTACTCTTTAACTATCTTAACGACTTCTATACAACCTACCTAGATAATATTATAATTTACTTTAAAGATAAACTGGAATATAAGGAATATATTTATAAAGTCCTATAACGGCTTTGCGAAGTGGGTCTCTAGGCCAATATTAGGAAATTAGAATTTAGTATTAAGGGTTTATTATTAGTATAAACAGAATTAAAGCAGACCCGGAAAAAATAGCTATAATTAATTAGTGGGAACCCCTAAGGACTATAAAGGAGGTATAGTTATTCTTAGGTTTCTATAACTTCTACTAATACTTTATTAAAGACTATAGTAAAACTGCTTAGCCTCTTAACTACCTTACTAAAAAGAACCAGCTTTTCTATTTTGATGCTATATGCAAAAAGGCCTTTAATAAACTTAAAAAGCGGCTGGTCTCTACTCTACTACTGGCCTATTTCCACCTAGAATAGCCCTTAATATTAGAAACGGATGCTTTAGATGGTGTAATAGCTGCTATCTATTTCCAGAAACAACTAGATAGAGAATGGCACCCCATTGCTTACTATTTAAAGACTATAATAGATGCTAAGCTAAACTACCACATCTATAATAAAGAAATGCTGGCTATTATCTCTAGCTTTTAGCACTAGTGTGCACAGCTAGAAGGGACCCCTAAGCCTATTTAGGTAGTCTCTAATTATAAGGCCTTAGAATATTTTATAACAATAAAGGCCCTTATAGCCTGGTAGGCACGCTAGGTGGATATCCTATCCCAGTTTAACTTCCTAATTATATCCTGGCTAGGCGCTATAAATTATACGGATGCCCTTATAAGGCATAGACAGGACCTAAAAGACTAAATAGCCGTAAAGATCTTATTGCGGAACTAGATATTATTATAACTAGAGCACCTTAACCCCTAGATATAGGCAGAGCTAAATATAGACTCTTTAGACGCTAAGATATATCCTATTAACTCTATGGAACTTAACCTTATTAATAAACTACTGTAGGCAAACTATATAGCCCCTTCTTTATAGGCGTACTATAAAAAGATAAAGGACGCTATAAGCCTATAGTCCCTTAAAAATAGACTTCTAAAGTACTATAAATGGCTAGTAGTAGCAGAGGAACAGAACTTATGGACTTAACTTATTGCGGAAGCGCATACCTAGGTCTCTATGGCCTACCCTAGAAAAAATAAAACCTGTAAAATTATTAACGACCGTTACTACTGGCCTAGAATAGTTATAGATATTAATTGCTATGTATAAAACTGTAATAACTGCTATAGGTTTATAGTTCTACAAGATAAGACCTTAGAATTGTTAAAACTACTCCCAATACTAGAGCGCCCCTAGTAGTATATCTCTATAGATTTCTACAAGCTACCTATAGACCGTAATAGATATAATATAGCTATAGTTATAGTTAACCGCTTTAGCAAGCGCCCATTTTTAATCTTTTGTTATAAAAATATTAATATAAAAGAGGCGGCTTAACTATACGTTTACTATATCTACCGAATTTACGGACTATTAGATACTATTATATCTGACCACGGCCTATAGTTTATATCCGCTTTCTAGAATAAGTTTACCTAAATCCTAGGTATTAGGCTAAAGCTTTCTATAGTATACTACCCCCAAATAGACGGCTAGACAGAAATTATAAACTAGTATTTAGACCAGAGACTCCAACCCTTTATTAACTACTTTTAGGATAATTAGGCTAAACTACTACCGCTAATAGACTACGCCTAGGCTACCCTACCCTATAACTCTATAGGACCTATTTAGCTAAAAATAGGGTACTTACCCTATATAAGCTTTAACTGGGAAAGACTAAAAGGACCCCAGACTATATGCAAGAAACTATTCTATAAGGAAGCTTAGTAGTACACTAAACGCTTGGAAGAAGTCTAGAAAGTAGCCCGCACAAACCTAGAAAAGGCCTAAAAATTAATAAAACAGTAGGTAAATAAGTATAGGCGTAAGCCTAACTTTACCATAGGTAATAAGGTCTAGGTTATAATAAAGAATTAGAGGATAGGGCGGCCTAGCCATAAGCTAGACTATTAAATAGCAGGACTATATAAGGTTCTTAAAAAAAGAGGCAACTTATATAAAGTAAAGCTCCTGGCCGTCGAAATCGGACTCTGCACCTGTACGTGGTGATGGCTACGAACCTAGGTCTTCGAAGCTCAGATCCAGAGCCAACGCAGAGACGTCGCACAGCGTGCGGACAGGACCTGGTGGTGGTTGTGGGCGTTAAGGGCGGTGGTGAAAAATTTTCGGATGGTGAGATCTTGAAAACCACCACTGTTAGCCCTCTATAATACGACGACTACTACTGTTCTCCTATCCAGGGCACCTATACGATCCAACATGGATAGATAGTACTCGATAACATCCCCTAACCCCCAAATTAAAAGCATTAACGACCTTATATTAACGAGTAAGTAAACGCGCGAATAAACAAACGTATAAGTAAATATACGGCCCCTCCTAACCCCTAGGGCGGTCGCCCGCGGAGCATGCGGTCACTCGCCATACTGCCATAATACTACTAAAACCATCAGCTGGATAACCCCATATGGTTTTCCTTATCTCCTCTTAACAGAGTGGTGCCCTTAGAGAGGGCCTAGTAACTAGGGCCTAGGCACAAAAGATACCCAGGTACACACATCCCGCTTTTGTCTTTTAGTATTAGGATAGTAGAACGGATAAATCCCCCTTACGCCTTCGATGGCTCTAGGGGGGGGGAGGCAAGGCGTATATAGCAATAGTTAACAAGAGATAGCACACAGGGGATAGTTAAGATATAGGAGAGGCAGCAACAAATACACGGCGATTAATTGGCAAGGCCTAGCTAGGACATAGTGAACCCTAGCTTTAGATAAGCTAGAGAAGGAAGCAGTGGTTCCCAAGGAGTTCAAAACATCTAAGGAGGAGGACGTGCTGTAGGCCCGCAGGGCCGCAGCTACGTGCAAATATGGCAAATCGGGGTTTTTCATCCTACTAAGGCTGCTCATAGGGTTTTTCCTCCCCTAACTACAGGGGTTTTCTTCCTATAAATATATAAGTTTTCCCCCCTGTGCGGAGTAGTCTGCGTGGGCCAGTAGGATCCGTATCAGACGTTAATCAAAGAGTTACTACTAAAGTAAAGCTCCTAGATTTAATCAAGGTCTACCTTAAATTCTTACTAGATAAGCTATGGAAAGCTATAAATAACCTATTACCTAGATAAAAGAATAAACCGCCCCTACTAATTTAAGTTAATAGTAATAATAAATGGGAAATTAAAGAAATACTAGCTTGTAAACTTGTATAAGGAATACTAAAGTACCGTATAAGTTAGAAAGGATATAATCTAGACCCTACCTAGTACCCCACATAGAATTTTATAGGTAGCCCCTATAAGTTATAAAAGTTTTATAGCCGTTACCCTAACAAACCTAGACCGCCAAAGTGCTTAAATAAGTAAATAGAGTGCTGGCAAAGCGAAGATAATAAATTACTAGTAGAGTATAAAGATAAGAATGCCCTATAAGGGTAAGATAGATATATAAAGCCTAAGGGCAGGCTTTTTTTAGAGGGGGGGGTAATGTTATAGTGCTAGTAAATTGCCGTTGGATTGCCGCAAACTGCCATTATATAATGGCAAGTTGTAGTAAGTTGCTATTATATAACCAGAAGATTGTATATAACTTTAAGCGGTGTTTCCATTCTTCTTGTTTTCTTTCTTTAGCTTTGGATCCTTGTTTATAGACAATCTAATTATATAGGCTTGCGCGTCCCTCTTGCCGTACTTATGCCTTAATTGACTAAGTTGCTAACACTTGTTTAGCTAAGAATACCTCTTAGAATACTACTATAAATCTTAAATCTCTGTTTAATATAATCTTTATTAGTGCCCCATGTCTTATAAACACTTCTTTAATATAAATTCTAGCCATATTTTCTACTAAGATTTCTTCTATATATGCTATAACTTTAGGATAGTTATACCTAATTAACCTATCTTTATCTTTCCATAACATTGCCCCTAACGGCTTTTCTTTATTCTATAGCTCTGCCCTTCTACTAAGTACATCTGCTTATGCGTTTTTAGTACCTTTAGTATACTAAATTTCGAAAGAGTATTCTGTAAGCATTTCCGCCTATTTAACTTGTCTTTAGTTAAGTTTCTTTATTATTAGGAATCCTATTAGGTTCTTATAGTCCATTCTAACTATAAATGGTTTCTCTATGCCTTATAAGAATGCTCTCTATTCCTTAAGTACTATAACTATACCTAATAACACCTTGTTATAGATATTATAGTTTAGTTCTAATGGTGTTATTTTTTAACTATAGTACGCTACTAGATGCCATCCGTCTGGATGCTTCTGTAGTAGGTATACTTCTAATATAAAGTCTAATATATCTGTTTCTACAACTGTGTCTAACTTTGGTTAGTAGATCTTAAGGATTAAATCCTAGGTAAATAGTTCCTTTAACTTTCTAAACAACTCCTTTTACTTATTACCCCATATCTATAGTTCCTCTTTCTTTATAAGTCTTATAAAAGGTTTAATATTCTTTAACTACTATATTATAAACCTCCTATAGTAGTTGCAAAACCCTAAAAATAATCTTAACTGTGTAACGTTCTCTGGTTCTTGCTAACTTACTATAGCTTCCACCTTCTTTAGGTCTATGCTGATCTTGCCTAGCTTAATAATAAATTTAATAAAATTAGCCTTCCTGGTAAAGAACTTATATTTCTTAATTACTACTGGCATCTTTTCTTCCTATAGTCTCTTTAAGACCTATTTAACATATTCTTTATACTCTTCGTTACTTTTAAGCCTAATATAAGCTTTCTTAATCCTATATGGTCTACTAGATAATTACTAGGCTATATAGTAAATAAGCGTAAATTCTAAGGTTACCGTTTATATGCTTTAGACGACTATTCTTTTTTAAACTAGAAATAAGAGCTTTTAGTTATCTAGAAAATGTTAACAGTATTATAGTTCTTAGAGACTAAGTAGATCTATAAATATATATTAGTAAAAGAAACGCTAGTATCTAATCCTATAACCCTACCATTTTTTAAAGATGTATCTACACAAACTTCTATTCTATTTCCCTGCTAGGTTATAATAAATTAGTGCAAGATAGAAAGAATACTATTTTTTAGCTCTTTCTTAGAATTAAGGGCCTTAATTAATTTAGTTAGCGTTTTAGAATAACACAAGTATTTTATTTTCCGCTTTAGCTATCCTTTTCTAATAATTACCTCTCTATTAGCTTTAGCAATTATTACTACTTTTCTCTTCTGCCTATTAGCTCTACTAGAAGCTAAAGATTCTATAGGTCCTATCTTTAGCTTCTTTCTTAGGGATTTTTTAGAAACTTTCCTAGCCCTATATTTCTGCGGGGAGCTAGCAACAAGGTCATCCTCTAAAGACGTAGATTTATCAGATTTAGAGTCTTCTCCTTACGCTTTAGGTACCTTACCTCTAAATAAAAACAAGCTATACAGTATTCTTATATTTAAGCCTTTAACCTTAAAAGTAGAGGTGCTTAAGTAACTAACTCTAGTACAGATTCCTCTTTAGTTTTAATAGTTAAGGCTAGTACTAAAAGCTTATGGCCCTAGCTTAAATAACAAACAAGCTTCTATTTCTTAATTAACTTCTTATTAACTACTAATCCGAATTTATAGGCGGTAAGAAAGTCTAAGGGTATTAGGTATAGGGTCCTTAAGATCCCAGCCTTTAAGAGTTTTAGGCGGCTTAGTATTATATTATTAATTATTTCTAACATATCCTTTCTAGAGATCTAAGTTCTTTTTACCTAATTAATAAAGATATAAATACTTTTTAGTATGTAATACGTATAGAAGGGCTTACAGGGACCTTTTAAAAGTTCCTCTCCCTACTCTTTAATTATATTTCGCACCGCCTTAATTTTATTAATCTTATAGGTAATCTTAGAGAGCTTTCTAATATCTATAAAGGTATTTCCCCAATCTTTATTTCCTAAATCTCTCTTAAGCTTATCATCCTTCTTAATCTTGACTATCGCATTTCTATAGCCTTAACTATATTATACTCCTGGTTTATAATAGCCTATATTAAACCATAATAGATATTTACGCGCTAATTAACCAGGTAACTTTAGGCGGCCCTAAGAATAACCTTAATTATTTACGCCTTTCCTTTTAAGCGGAGTCCTATAGTTCCAGATATTTTTATAGTAATATTTTATGTGCGCAACGGGCGTATAGGTAGTATTTTAAAACAAGAATTACAGCAGTATCTTTTTAACGTAAGAGAAAAGTAAATAGGCGCGTATAACTAAATAAGATAAGATAATAAAAAATCAAATAAAGGCCTTATGGTATTTTTTTTTAAAAATTTTCAAAAAGGACGGTTATGTGAAATATTAAGATGTTAAGGAACTTTAACCACTAGTTAAAGTTATCTAATTAGTTAGATTTTCCTTACCAAGACCTTTCTATAACAATAACGTTAGTACTAAATTTTTTAAAAGAGTAAACAAGAATTAAACAGCGCTTAACTTTAACCTCTAATATGCTTAATCAAGGTTTCTTAAAGTAAAGTAGCTCTTCTCTCAACTTAAAAGGAAATAAAAATGCTAAATTAAAAATTTCAGAGTGTGAAAATGTAAAATACTTAAAAAAGATAGTTACTAGTAATAAGGATAAAAGGAAGAAGACCACGTATAAAGTCATTCTTTATAAGAGTAGTTATTAAAACCAAGAATTTAGAACCAGCTTTAAAGAAGTAACCTCTTTTCCTAATTGCTTATAGTAGCAAGGTAAGGTAAAAGTGCGGTAGAAGACTCTTAGTCTCTAAAAGTGCTAGCCATTATAGTGTTCAGTGTTCCTTAGATAAGCCTTACTTATAGTTACTTTACGCGTTTATTATAGAGATAAAGAAAAGAAAGAGGAAGAGTTACTGCTTATAGTAACGGGTATCCTAAGTAATGGCTTGCCTATAGAAGGATTTTTATAGAAAACTGTCTCTTAATAGAGCTATAATCCTTAAGACGCAATAAGATTATAATATAATTAGAAGGGAGGAACGCATATAAAGGACAGGTAGAATTAACTGTAACTATAACATAATCTCGTCAGGAAAAAATTTACCAGCATTTAGCCAGCATTTCGCAGCATTTCGCAGCATTTCATAGCATTTAAAAAAGACCATAGGCCTTAAGCAACATCTAGGTAGCTATATTTATATATTATATATAAAAAATTTATTTTTATATAGTTAATTGGATATAGTATATTATATAATAATTTTTTTTATAAATTACTGTCGGAATATATGGACAGAAGTTACGTGGTTACGTGTCGTTGACGTGTCGTCGTCGTGTCTTTGATTAGTTATCCTTATGGTGACTAATCAACCCCCTACTTAGGCACCGCGATCCTTACGATCCTCTACAAGAATTATCATACAACCTATTAAGACTACAATTACGACGTTACGTGATATTAGCCTTAGGTTATATATTCCGACATTAATTAATAAATGCGTATAGATTAAGCACTTGACCTAGGGCATTCTGCGATTACAATTTAAGAGGACGTTCGGCAGTCTTATGGATTGAGCAAGTTATATAACATTCAGCAGCCAGCTACTTGCTTTATCATAAAGAGTAGTAAAAAGGCAGAGCGTTCGGCAGCTCTCTTTTACTATTGCTACCTTCCTGTCGATCTTTAGAGCGTACGGCAGCGAATTGATCGATTCTAGTGTCAGGAACACCACCAGCTAGGCTTCTACCAATTGACGGCCCTGCTGCCCTACTATACGTCAATCGACGGCCCTACCAGCCTACCATACGTCAATCGACGGCCCTACCAGCCTACTATACGTCAATCGACGGCCCTACTAGCCTACCATACCTCAATCAACGGCCCTGCCAGCCTACTATACCTCAATCGACGGCCCTGCCAGCCTACCATACAGTCAATCGACGGCCCTGCTAGCCTGCCCTCCATTGCCAACCGACGGCCCTATTTACCTGCCATTATGCCTACCTTTGTTTCTGACGAAAGAACTATTTAAATTATAAGGGACGCTACACAACTTTCCAATTTGGTACAAATTCCACGATTTCTACGAACTTAAGGCTTTATAATAGCCGATTTTGCTCTTGTTACTAGAAAGACCCTATAAAAGCTAATTACATACCTTAAAAGCCAAGGATTTCAAATTTAACCAACCGATCGACGTCACTCCCTTATAAGCGTACTCACAGAGTGGATAGAAGGTGAATGGCAAAAGGAAGCACAAGAGCAAGCTTGCCAAGCTCGCCAAATACAAATTGAAGCTATAGTTAAAGCCCAAGAGCAAGCTCGCCAAGCGAAGCTCGAAGCTTAACGTCTAGAAGAGGTTTAACAACAAGAACAAGCTTATTAGGCTCAAATCGAAGCTTAACATTAAGAAGAGATTTGATAGCAAGAGCAAGCTTATTAAGCCCTTTTCCTAGCTTAAGTCAAAGCTCAAAATCAATCTTGGTGGTAAACAATAGGGAATAGGTAAAACGTTAGAAACATATAACGTTTAATAGAACACTACCAGCTAGGCTTCTACCAGCTAACCGACCCCTACTACTCTACCTATAGCTAATCAACCACTTGCTGCTCCGCCTACAGCCAACCAATATCTACTGCTTTTACCTGCAGCTAAACCAACACCTAACTACCTTCCTACAGCGCCACAAAGAAAGAACTGCCAGTATTGGAATATATTAATAGAGGTTACATGGTTACGTACGCCCCCAAACGCCCATAACCTACGAATGAGACAACTGCCGCGCTAGTACGCCTATGGATAGATAAGAATTCGTACTAATACGCCTACAAACACAACCCAACTAAACAATTGTGCCAATGCGCCTGCGATCTACTAACTAACCGATAGACAAGCTCTATGTTTAACCACTATTACTACCTAATGCTCGCACCGTACCGCTACCTAAATCTAACAACTGTTGCGCTAATACGCCTGCGACCTAAACACGACTAGGTAGAGCTTTACTCCCTAGAATACAACCCCATCGCTAGCACCGTACTGCTAGCGTTGGAATATATAGACAAAGGTTACGTGGTTACATGTCTTAGGATAGCTATTTTACGCATAAAGAAAGAACTGCCAGTGTTAGAATATATGGACAGAAGTTACGTAGTTACGTGTCGTTGACGTGTTGTTATTATGTCTTTAATTAGTTATCCTTATGGTAACTAATCAACCCCCTACTTAGGCACCGCAATCCTTACAATCCTCTGCGAGAATCATTATACAACCTATCAAGACTACAATTACGACATTACGTGATATTAGCCTTAGGTTATATGTTCCGACAATTACTTATAAATTACATAAGCTATTCTGCTTTTAAAAAAAAGTAAAAAAAAAGTAAAAATTGTTACATTTTTTTTAGAAGTAGAATAACTTATATAATTTATAAGTAATTTATAAAAAAAATTATTATATAATATACTATATCCAATTGAATATTTAAAAATAAATTTTTTATATATAATATATAAATATAGCTGCCTAGATATTGCTTAAGGCCTATAGTCTTTTTTAAATGCTGCGAAATGCTACGAAATGCTGTGAAATGCTGGTAAATTTTTTCCTGACGCTTAGTTAGTTACCAGTTATAAAGGCTTCCTCTCTCGCTTCTTTCCTTAGAAGGATTTAATTAGGCTTAGCTTATATAATCCTTATACTAATAGAGCAGTACGGCGCCGTACTAGTATAGCAAGAAACTAGATGTTTATCTTTTAAAGGCTTAAGGGAATTCTTAAGTAAGCAATAATAATTAAGTTGCTTAAGCAAGAGGGTAGAAAGGCTTTATAGATAAGAACCCCGGCTAATCCTTTATAGAAAACACCTTTTCTAATAGCTAATATTACCTTATACTCCACCAGAGTTTGGCCTATCTTTACTTTTTATAAAATGCAGAGTAAGTCCCCCTCCCCTACCTAAGAAATCAAGTGTCCCCTAGTTAAAGCGTTTATACTTGCTTCTATTAAATACTACCAGCTTAGTTATTGCTAGCTCTTACCCCACTACTAGGCAACATCCACTACCCTATATATTTTAATAGGTATAAGCCGCAGGGGCCGGCTCGCCATATAAACTATTTATTATACAGAAATAAGTACCTAAATAGTTATATATTAATTAGTGTTATACCTTATAAGCAGATAGTTAACTTACTAATTAAATAGAATACTAGGATTAGATAGAAAGCCCACAAAATTAGGTATTAAGTGCAGCTCTATTAAGTAAGGTATCAATTAGTATTGTCTTAGGCTTATCTGCGTTAATATTGTCAAGACCTTCTACCACAGTAATACACCCTTGCAGCTTTATATTAAAGCCATTAATAAGTAAGTTGTAGTAAGCTAGTTGCTTTAGGATTCTTTACTTTCTAGCTTTAGAAGGTTTTAATTATAATAAGGTTGATTTAGAAGGTATCTTTATAGGTTATCCTTTTTTTAAACCCCTAGAGAGCCTCCAAGTTCCAAATATTAACAATATCCTTACAGCTAAGGTAACTCTTTCGTCCGCTAGGCCGCCTTATAATAATAGTTAATAGCTTAAGCGCAAGATAATATATATTAGTAGCTGCATTAGCTAGCGTGTAATATATACTATTAAACTAGCCGAACGCGTCCTCTATAGCATACCGCAGATCTAGGCAGTAACTAGCGGTAAGTAATACTTAAGTAAATAACTTAGTTATATCTAAGCTAGTTCGCTATTAGCCTTAAAGAAGAAGCTTAAAAATAAGATTGTAATATTTATTAAGTCAATTTATCTTAAACCAACTATCTTGCTAGCCTCTATAATTAACTAATATACTAGTAAGCAATAACCTTTAAAGAACTTAATCCGCGGCTTTAGTCGCGAGCAATCTAGTAAGGTATTATAGTAGGGTAAAATAGGCCACTGCTTTATGCCTTGGCATTTTCCTATATGTATTAAGCCTTCGGCTTCCCTCCTTATTATAACAACCCTACCAGTTACCGGAAATACATTCTTTTCTTCTCTTCTTACTAACTACATTACTGATTACTTTTGACTGATTACAACCAACTGACTAATAGACAGACAGATTGACTATTAGTAGTGCCTATAATAATATACCCCATAAGCGCCTCCTATATATCCTTAGGGCAAAGGGCTTCCTAGAATAGATTATATAATTTATTTAAAGTTTTATAGGCCAGAAAGAAACATTACTAGTTTTTAGCGGATACTAGAGCCCCCCTATTATAGTTATAACAGAAATACTATAAGAATTACCCCTCTTATCTATACTCTTCCTTTTCTTTATAAGTAACCTACTTAACTTCTTTAGGAAAGGGGCAACCCAGGGAATAGGCTTTATTAATAATATAAACCTAATTATATACGGACTAATAGCTGCAGAGAATTATAGAGCACTAGAAAAAGCCTATAACACCTATATAGAATAGGTAAGACAATATAGAGTCTAATTCTTACTAGAGAAATACTAGCTAATTTATTTTATAAGAAAACGCAACTAATCTACAGATCTTTAGTATATATTATATTTAAGGCTTAGGGGCCAACTAGTTTAAGGCCTAATGGTATTAAGAGTATAAGTAAATAGTAAGCTCTAGTAAAGCGTATATATGTTATAAGCTGCCTATAAGGGCCAAGTATAGTATATTACAATGTTTAGGATTGTTAATTCTATATAGGATTGTTAATTCTATATAGGATTTATACTTCTAGAGGTCATACCTACTATATATAGTAGTTGTCTGGCCACTATAATATATAAATCCAGTATTTGGGCTATAGGAGAAACCAAGAAAGGCCCCTCTAAATTACTCCTTAAACTACTTTAAAAGGTCCAAATAGCCTATCTCTAAAGTATAATAGGTAGGTATAAGTAAACGGCCACAGCACTGCTTAAAAAGGAAGCTAATACCCCCCCCTATAATTATATATTAAAGCCGCTATAATATAAAAGATGTAAAAGGAGCGCAACTCTAATATTATATAGTATATTAAGACACGTCTAAATAAACTATAGAGGGACCTTAGGGTGCCCTATAAGAGAGCAAACTAATAACCCTAAAGTAGGAAAGATATATTAGAGAAACAGGTAGAGAAGGCAGAAGAAGAATAGTGCTATATTAAAGCCCAGGCCTATATAAAGGAGGAAGGGAGGCGTATAAGAAACTAATAAAGACAATAGCAAGAGAGAGAAAGGAGCTAAAGTAGAGCATTAAAAGGTACCAGAAAACCATTTACCGTAATATAATACTAGCTAGACCAACGCTAGAGAGGCATATAGAAGTTAAAGATATAAAGGCTAATTTAGGCAAAAGCAACCTAAGCTATAATATAGCTAACGCTATAGGGGGTAAATATCTAAAGACTTTAAAAAGGCCTAATAAAGGTAGAAAATATAATGGCAACACTTTTAAGAATAGGAATAATAGGACTAAAAGACTGGCTCTACTAAGTAGGCGTTTTAGTAGGTAGCCTAAGATATAAATATAGCTAATTAGCTAAGACAGACACCAAAATATATAATACTATTATGCCCCTTACGCACTAGCTAAAAAGTAATACTTTTAGTAGCTGGCATAGAGAACTATAATATACTACTCTTAATATAAAAAGGCCTAAAGGCGGCTACCCGGTGGCTTATTAGCTAAAGTATACTAAACCAGTTCTAAATTATAAAGGAAATAGAAATAGAAGGTAAAGGGGTAAATAATAGGCGCCCTTTAATAGCTCTATAGTGGTAGAGTAAAGTATGTAATACTAGCGCGTCTATAGGCTTGTTACGGCAGCAGTGGTTCCTAAAGAGGTTAAAAAGTAAGGTAGAAGAGCATTATAGGCGACTCATAGGCGACCTATAGGCGAGTCCCTAAAGGTAGGGAGATGGATTATAGGGTTTTCTTAAACAGAGCTTTCTCCCTATATGTATATAAGGAGTAGTCCGTGTGGGCCTAATAGGGATCTAAATTGGACGTTAAGCAATAAATAATAATAATAATAATAAGGGTTTTTATAAACTAAGCTATATGTTAATTAGCAGAAATATATTAACAGCTTTTCTATACTATATTCCGTTTATATAAGAATTGCGGCTATCTAACTTATTAGAGTTATATTTATAAACGTAGATTTTATATAGCTCTTATAGATATAGACAGGGCGTAGGCAAAAGGTATTTTATAATACATATATATTAAAGATATTACTAAAATATATTAGGGCTTGGCCTTTACCTAGTAGATATTAAACCCTTATAGACCTAGTAGGGCTATATAAAGTCTGCAATTATATATTATTAAATCCACATTCTTCGCGGTATTTATTGGGTTATTAGAGCCGAAAATATAGGCTAAGATAGTATTAGGCAGTATATAGCTTTAATTATAGAGCTATAAGCCGCAAGTAATATTATGAAATTTTAGACGTAATTAAAAGTATAAAGATATTATATCCCGAATTTATTTATATTATATCCATATTCTAATATTTGCGGTTATAAAAAAGTATAGTAATAACCATAAAATTATAAACTGGTATTAATATTATTATTTATTGCTTAACATCTAATTTGGATCCCTATTAGGCCCACACGGACTACTCCTTATATACATATAGGGAGAAAGCTCTGTTTAAGAAAACCTTATAATCCATCTCCCTACCTTTAGGGACTCGCCTATAGGTCGCCTATAAGTCGCCTATAATGCTCTTCTACCTTACTTTTTAACCTCTTTAGGAACCACTGCTGCCGTAATAAGCCTATAGACGCGCTAGTATTACATACTTTACTCTACCACTATAGAGCTATTAAAGGGCGCCTATTATTTACCCCTTTACCTTCTATTTCTATTTCCTTTATAATTTAGAACTGGTTTAGTATACTTTAGCTAATAAGCCACCAGGTAGCCGCCTTTAGGCCTTTTTATATTAAGAGTAGTATATTATAGTTCTCTATGCCAGCTACTAAAAGTATTACTTTTTAGCTAGTGCGTAAGGGGCATAATAGTATTACATATTTTGGTGTTTGTCTTAGCTAGCTACATTCGCACCTTAGGCTACCTACTAGGACACCTACCTAGTAGAGCCAATCTTTTAGTCCTATTATTCCTATTCTTAAGAGTGTTACTATTATATTTTCTAACTTTATTAGGCCTTCTTAGAGCCCTTAGGTATTTATCCCCCATAGCGTTAACTATACTATAGCTTGGGTTTCTCTTACCTAAATTAGCTTTTAGATCTTTAACTTCTATATATATCTCTAGCGCTAGTCTAGCTAGTATTATATTACAGTAGATGGTTTTCTAGTATTCTTTTATACTCTACTTTAGCTCCTTTCTCTTTTTTACTATTATCTTTACTAACCTCTTATATGTCTTCCTTTCTCCTCTATCTAGGCCTAGGCCTTAATACCGCAATATTCTTCTTCTACTTTCTCTACCTGTTTTTCTAATATATCTTCCCTGCTTTAGGGTTGTTAGTTTATTCTCCTATAGGGTACCTTAGGGTCCCTCTATAGTTTGCTTAAGCATATCTTAATATACTTTATAATATTAAAATTGCGTTCCTTTTATACCCTTTACATTACAACAGCTTTAATATATAGATATAGGGGGGGAATACCGGCTTCCTTTTTAAGTAGTGCTATAGCCATTCGCTTATACCCGCCTATTATACTCTAGAGATAGACTGTTTAGACCTTTTAGAGTGGTTTAAAGAGTAATTTAGTGGGTCTTTTTTAGTTTCTCTAATGGCCCAGATGCTAGATCTATATATTATGGTTAAACAGACAACTACTATATATAATAGGCGTGACTTTTAGAAGTATAGACCCTATATAGAATTAACAATCCTAGATATAGCGGTATACTATACTTAGCCCTTACAGGCTACTTATACCGTATATACGCTCTACTAGAGCTTACTATCTACTTATACTCCTAATACCCTTAAGCCTTAAACTAATTAATCCCTAAAGCCTTAAATATAGATTATATGCTAGAGGTTTATAGATTGGTTGCATTTTCTTATAAAATAGATTAACTGGTATTTCTATAGTAAGAATTAGACTCTATATTATCTTGCCTATTCTATATAGGTGTTATAAGCTTTCTCTAGTGTCCTATAATTCTCTATAGCTATTGGCCTATATATAATTAGGTTTGTATTATTAATAAAGCCTATCCCCTAGGTCGCCCCTTCCTTAAAGGAGTTAAAAAGGTTGCTTATAAAGAAGAGGAAGAGTATAGGTAAAAGAGGTAATCCTTATGGTATTTCTATTGTAACTATAATAGGGGGGCTCTAGTATCCGCTAAAGACTAATAATATTTCTTTCTAGCCTATAAACCCTTAAATAAATTATATAATCTATTCTAGGAAGCCCTTTACCCTAAAAATATACAGGAGACGCTTATAGGGTATATGTTACGATGACGATATATTACATACAAACGCTAGATAAACAAGCATCAGATTCGTGGAATTAATAGCTATATACAGCTGTTGTGAAGACTTAAGAGGATTGCTAGAGAGCTTAACAAGAATGCAGCTGCGGGTAAATCTATATAGGGGCAATCAGGGCGGACAAACTAGCTGCCAAGCGATATTAAATAAGGAAGAAATCCCATAACGCCAGCTACGTGCACTGCGTAGTGCATGTAACGGGCAGTCCCGTAACAGTATATTATTATAGGCGTTGCTAATATTTAGGCTAAGCATTAATACTACAAAGTCTCTTTATATAGCCTATACAGTTTTAACAGTAGTAGTAAGTAGTGTAAGTGCTAATAGCGTTAAGTAGTTCTTTCTTGCCCCTATCTAGCTTTATAGTAGTAGAGTGTATTCCTCTACCGTATTTACTATATGGTCCACTATAACCCTCTCTAGAATCTTATTAAGGGTGTTTTCTAGGGTAATAGGGCGGTAGCTTCCTGGGATTAAATAGTTTGCTTTACCTTCTTTTTATAAAACTACTATTATTATAGATCTTCCAAGTTATAGGTAGTAGCCTATTATAAAGTATACTCTAGCCACGTCTGCAAGCTAGGGTGCTATAAGTAGTCTACAGGTCTTTAAGGCCTTGTTTAAAATCCTATTAGGTCCTAGTGCTATATTATTTAAAAGGCGGCTAATAGTTCTGGCCATTTCTTCTATTATTATATCGCTGTTAACCTATAGGCGAGTTACTAGTGTTTTACCTATAATGTTACTAAGGTCTGCTAGGGCTAGTGTCACGGAACCCAACCGCAGGGGCCTCCAGAGGAGAGCCCCGTGCTCTTGTGTATACCTCGCGTACAGCTTGTATCAGCTACGCGTGGGTATATCACCTCCTTACGCTCTCGACCCTTACGATCGATCGCGCAACGTCTTGTAGACTCCTCGAATACATACATTCAGCTACTATTAACCTCGTCCCGTGACATTACGTTGCGCCTTTTTTATTACCAACGCCCAGCCTATAACCAATTCTATATCTTTGCGATACTGTAGGCGCTGCCAGAAGCAGCATGTCCACGAGTTACCTTACTTTATACTTCTAAAGAATTAATAATAGTAAGACAAAATCCCTTACTAGCCACTATGTTAAACTCAAAGAATAATCCAATGCCTATACTCAACCTATAACGCTAATTAATCCTAGGAGGATTTAATTTATTAGCCCTAGCCTTAACCCCTAAGGGGAAGCCTAGTAGCTTAAAAGACTATAATAACCTTAATAAGGTGGACATTAACAATATCTTATCCTTTATTAACTATATAACTATAAATAAATAAGCTGAAGGGCTACTACCTATTAAGATTAAGATATAAGACGCTAAGATATTTATAAAAATGGTAGTATAAGAACCTAATAAATACTACCGCCTTTTATAGAACTACTATCTAAAGCTTATACGAGCTAAGATATATACCACCTAAAATTATAATATTATTTAAGACCTATAAGCTTGCGAGGCGCTTACTAATAATATGCGTTAAGAGATTAAAGATAACCTCTATATATCTAAACGCGACGTTTAATAACTAAAGAAGGCCAAAATTATACTTATTGCTATAGTTACTAAAAGAGAGGGTATAATTAAATACCTATAATCTTAGCTTAATAAGCACATTTATAATAATACTAGACACCTTTTTACTATATATAACACTATCTAAATCTTTATACCCCTAGCAACCTTACCTACTTAACACTTAATAGAGGGTTAGTACTAAGTAGCTTTACCTAATAGGAACCTCTACTATAGCGGTAATAATAAAAGCTATAACAATTAAACCTAGACTGCTACTATAGGGTCTAATATATACTACCCTAATCCCCTAATCTTTTAGGGCAACTATAAGGAATATAGCTATTAGAAAATATAAATCTATAAAAAAACTAACCTAGAGCGCCTACCTTTTCCCTATAGAAGATACTAAGATTGGCTATATTATTAGATAAACAAAGGGCATCCTATTTAATAGGCTCTTTACATAATAGGAGACTAGCAATCCCTAAAGGTAGCAGTCCCACTAAAAAGTCCTTAATGACCTTAACTAAATATACCACGACTATAACCTAGTGGCCACTAATTAAGCTAAACTATATACCCTAAAAATAAGCCCCACTAAATTATTTAATAAGTTCTATATTAAATTCTAGGAATATACTAGAGTCCTTACCTAAGATAATGCCAAAGACCAGGAAAATCTTCTTAAAAAAGTAACTTATTGCCTTAGTTACGCAGCTGCTAGCCATAATTATAATAATAATTATAATATGGTAGCAGCCCTATAGAAGATTAAACAATGGCTAAACTAGATTACTACTATAAATCCTTACCTAAAGACCTCCCTATAGAAGCCCTCTGGACCTACTAAACTACTAGTCCCAATATTAACCTCTTTATACTAATATTCCTATAAAAGCTACTAAATAGAGAGTGTAAGCTACTTTAAAAGCTATAGCGTTGCTATAGATGCCATTAAGAAGGCTACTATAGCTATAGCCTAAACTGCCTAATAGCTAGGTTTAATAGCCGCCGTCTAATATCTAACCCTATACCTTAAACACCAAATACAACGTTATATGCCACTACCGTATAAAATAAAGACGTAATAATAGCGGTAGAGTTAGATACGGAAATAGAAAATACTAAGTCCTAGCCCTAAGTTATAGGTTAGGACGCCCTAATAATAAGGGGATCTATATATTAGCCTGCTTAATAGATAACTTAGTAAAGATAAATAGACGGAAATAGATAGTTTTACCTATAATAGGAATTACTGCTAAAAAATAATATAAAAGCTATTCTATAATTAATTATAGAGCTACTAATAAATTTATAGATACCTAATTTATATATACTTATAATCTATCTACCTTATCCCTTACTAAAGCCTGCGCCCTATAACTCGCTAACGGTAGTTCTGCTATATAGAAGATTACCTATATAGTATAACTCTACCTAAATATAAATGGGCACCAGGAAGGACTCTAGGCCTATATTATACCACTTGCTAACTACTCTATTATCCTTAGAATAAACTAGCTTAAATAATATAACCCTACTATTAACTAGAAAAAAAGAGAAGTAACCTTTAACTTTAAATACTGTAGAGAGACTTACCTAGGGTATAGCCTAGCCACCTTTACCTACTCCCTAGAATACTAACTTAAGGAACCCCTTGTTACCCCATCTATAACTAATTACCACTATATAAGTGCCGTGGCCTTCTACTATATAGCATATAGAAAAGGCTAACCCGTTGCCGTAGCCTTCTAATTATAACTATATAAGCTTAATAAAGAATAGGACTATATCCTCTATAGTAACAAGATAGACATAGCCAACGTCTTAGAAAATAATGACCCTGTAGAACTCTATAGACTCTTACCTTTAGACTTTAAGAAGTTTATAAAGCTTAAAAAAGGACTTACTAATAAGAAACTCCACAATCTCCTCCCTAAGAGGTTCTATAACTTTATTAATATATACTTATAAAAGAGCGCAGATATACTCCCCCTATATTAACCTAATAACTATACCATTAATATTAAATAAGGAAAAACGCCACCCTATAAGAGACCCTATCTAATATTAAAAGACAAACTTCTAATTGTTAAAAAGTATATTAATAAGCACCTTAACAAAGGGTTTATTCGCCCTAGTATATTCCTAGTAGCTACCCCTATCCTCCTTACTAAGAAGCCAGGAGGAGGTATTTAATTCTGCGTTAACTATAGAGGACTTAATACTATTATAATTAAAAACTAATACCCTATACCACTTATATATAAGACTCTTAAATAGCTTAGCTAAGCCAAAATCTATACTAAGCTTAATATTATTGCCGCCTTTAACCGCCTTTAAATATAGGAAGGTAACAAATAAAAAACCGCATTTATATCGCGCTTTAGCCAATTTAAATATACTATTATACCCTTTGGCGTATATAACAGCCCAGGCAGCTTTTAAAGCTATATTAATAACGCCTTATAGGACTACCTTAATAACTTCTACTCTGCGTACCTTGACAATATACTTATTTATAGTAATAATCCTTTTAAGTATATTAAGCACATTTAGAAGGTCCTATAGCGCCTTAGAGACGCAGGACTTTATATTAATTTAAAGAAGTATAAATTCTTAGTTATAGAAGTAAAATACTTTAGACTAATTATTACTATTAAGGGTGTCCGTATAGACCCTAAGAAGGTATAAATAATTACTAAATGGCAAACCCCTAACTATATTAAGGATATACAAGCCTTCCTTAGTCTTGCTAACTTCTATTATAAATTTATATACAACTTCTTAGGTATTATAGCACTACTTATAGCAATAATATAAATAAAGGGTCTTCCTATAAAAGGAAGAAAAACACACTTATATTTTACCTGGACGCCTAAATATAAAAAGGCGTTTTAAAATATTAAAGATACTTTTACTAAAGTACCTATCCTAGCTTACTTTACACTAGGACGGCAACTCTACCTTAAAACTAACTCCTCAGACTATATTAACGCAGGCATCCTTTCCTAAATAGGTAATAACAGCCTCCTCTACCTAGTTGCATTCTACTTATCCAAGCTTATACTGTAAGAGTATAACTATAAGATCTATAATAAAGAACTTCTCGCAATTATATAAGCGTTTAAAGAATTCTAACTAGAACCCTTCTTAGTAGAACCTAACTAGCTAACTAAAGATTTTATAGATCACTATAACCTTAAGTACTTTATAACTATAAAGTAATTAAATTAACGCTAAGCACGCTAGAACGAATTTCTCTTTAGTTTTGACTTTAAGATTATATATAGGCCAGGAGTATAAGGTACTAAGCCTAATAGCCTAATACGCTATTTGCAAGACCTTTTTTAGTTAGAAGATAACCCTTATAAATAATTCCAACAATAGACAATCCTAAAAGCACAAAACTTAGCCCTAGGTATACTACCCAAGATAGAACTAACCGCCCCTTAGCTTTATACTATAGAACTAGAGTTACCCCCTAAAATTAATAAGCTTATTACCACAGTATATAATACTTCTATTAACCTATTACTATATTAACTAATTGCCGCAAAGATCGCTAGCACCTATATGCTACCTACTAACCTCTAAAGCTTAGGCTAGATTAATATAGCAGCCTTAGAAGTAAAAGAGAACAAGCTCTATTATAGAGGCCGTCTATTTATCCCTAACTTAGAAAACCTATAACAGCAACTAATCTAAATGGCCTATAACCTCTAGTTAAGCGGCTACCTAGGCAAAGGAGGAACCTATAAGCTCCTTAGCCAATACTACTTTTGGCCTAAAATAATAGACTTAGTTAAACGCTTTATAAGCGCCTACTATAGCTATAAGCGTACTAAAGCATTTTATATAAAGTACTAAGAACTACTATACCCTCTATTAGTACCTATACGCCAATGGGCAGATATTACCATAGATTTTATTGTTAACCTACTATCTTGCAAATAATATAGCCAAACCTATAAGAACATCCTTATAATAATATGCCGACTTATAAAAGAACGCCACTAGGTCCTAGTTAAAGGCGTAGCTATAAGCGACATTGCTAATACCTTTCTCTATAAAGTCTATTAACTACACAGGTTACCTAACTCTATTACGTCTAACTAAGGCATATAATTTAACTCTAACGTATAAAGGCGGATCTGCTAACACCTTAGTATCTCTATCAAGATGTCTATATCCTTTTATTATAAAACTGCTAGATAACCGGAAAACGCTAACGCTAGTATAAAGACGTACTTATGACAGGTAGTCGCCTATAGTTAAAATAACTAGGTAGACTACCTTCCAATAGGTAAATTTACAGCAAATAACTATATCTTAGCCACTATAGGACTTACCCCATTCTTCGCGAATAAAGGTTATTACCTATAATCCAGTATAGAGCTACTAGAGCCTATTAATAAGAAACTGCTATATAGAAAACGCCTTAAGATGCTACTTACCAATTAATATGCAGACCATATGAAAGATCTACTCAACCATTATAAAGAAAAAATAGCCTAGGCCCAAGTAAAATAAGCTTACTTTGCTAACTATTATAGAACACCACTACCTAAGATACGTGTTAGCGACTGGGTATAGTTAGATATATATAATATCTCCATATAGAGGCCTATAAAGTCATTCAATTACAAGAACCTTAGCCCCTACTAGATTAAACAAGTCATTAATAGAGGAGCCGTATATAAACTAGAGCTTCTGCCCGCCTTAGCTACCCGCAGAGTATAGCCTATATTTTACCTATAGCTACTACACCTTTACTAGTCTAGCCCTCTACTAGGACAAACACAGCCTAAACCCCTACTAGTACTAATCTAAAATAAGAACAAAGACAAGGACTATAAGAAGTGGACAATTAAACAAATTATTAACTCTAAATACTTTGGCAAAGGTAGAGGATAGTAACTCTACTACAAAGCTACCTATATAGGATTCGATATAGATTAGCCAGAATGGCAATTATAGGAAGACTTTAAGAATGCAAAGGACCTAATTAGCGATTTCTACTACGCGAACCTATAGAAACCAGGCTTAAGTAAAGATTTTATACCTAATCCTCTATAGGAGCCCTTATAGAGTTAAATCGTTGTATATTGCCACATAAGGGCAAATTACTGTTAGATTGCCACAGATTGCCATAAAGTGCAATCACGTAACCAGAAAACTTTAAGATATCCAGGAACTTTAACCGGCGGTTAAAGTTGTCTAATTGGTCAGATTCTAGACGCTAAGGAGAAACTAGCCAATTAGGATTTTCCATCCCTAGGATAAAAAATCGCTATTGGCTTGTCTACTACTAGCGCCTTGGCAACCCCCTTTATATTATACCTATAATGATATTTCTTCCTCTTCTCTATACCCTAAAGCGTTCCCCCTATATATATATAGTAACCACAGCGTTATTGGAGCTCCGCCTTAATAGGAGGGGGGTAGTGTCACAGAATCCAACCGTAGGGGCCTCTAGAGGAAAGCCCTATGCTCTTATATATACCTCATATACAGCTTATATCAGCTACGCATAGGTATATCACCTCCTTACGCCCTCGACCCTTACGATCAATTACGCAACGTCTTGTAGACTCCTCGAATATATATGTTCAGCTGCTATTGACCTTGTCCCATAACAGCTAGTTAGGGAAAGAACCTTTCTATAAGGATCTTTACCTTCTTATTATTATTATTAGTGGCCTATAATTCCCTTACCCTTTATAGGGGCGGTAGGTATAGGTCTTCTACTAGGCGTCCTGCATTATTTTTTACCTATTTTACTATAGCCTAAAGACCCTTATTATAGGGGAGGCTTGGGTTAGAAATATATTTATTTATAAACCGTCTCCAGTTATTCCTTACTTCTTTCTTTAGGGTATTCTTTAACTGGTTTCTTATATCCTTATATTATCTCTTATCTTTAGGGTTATAGCTATTTATATATTTCCTTTTTATTTATTATTGGCTAGCTATAAGGGCCGCGCATTATATAGACTATATATATTGCGCATAGGGGCCTGGTTATAAGGTTGGGCAGTACTCTTCTAACCCATTTTTAATTACTGCCTAGATCCTTTCTAATCTTTAATTAATTTCCTTAGGGGTATCTAGTAAGCCTCGCTTATTTAGTATTAGGTAGATTTCTTCTAAGTCTTAAAGTTATTGCTTAACTGTATTAAGAAAGCTGTCGATCTTAAGCTTCCTTATTACATATCTTTTACTATTTAAATACGCTTTAATATCTAGATTTAGCTGTATCTAAACAGGGATATAGTCTAAGGCAAGTTCCTATTCTTCTTTAGGGTTGCACCTTTTAAGTCTCTAGTATAGGCCATCGTCTATAAATATAAGATTAATTGTACTTCTAGCGGTGCCTTATTGCTATAATTACTCCTAGGGGGGTAGCCAGTTTAAGGCCCTAGATGTCTATAGCCTTTAGTAGGTACTCTGCCTATTATTTAGCAGCAACATAAATACCCCCCTACTATAGGTGGTAGAGGTTTATATCTCCTAATAGGATAGACTCTATGCTTTCTATTTCTAGCAGGCTTATTAATAATATTATATTCTCTGTTTACGGTACCCCTTTAATCCTTAGGTTATAAATATTAATAATTTATACCGGTCCCCTATATGTCTAGATTGTTATAACTACAATATCTAGGTTAACTGCCTACTATAACTATAAGGCTAGGCTAATAGTCTTGCTAATTATAAAGCACACACGTATAGCTGCTTTTAGTTTATATAAGAGCTAAAATCCTTAGAGACAGTATGTCAATTTTATATAGATATTGTAGTATAGTTCTTATATAGTAAGGATATAGTATTTCTCTAGGTCTAGACTATCTAATAGGGACCTTACAAGACGGTGGTTTGTATTACCGCAGTTATACTATATAATGGTTAAGTGGCGGACCCCTAGTAAGGGTTTTTTAACTCTCCTTTATTTCTCGCTTTTTCTATTTCCACTTTCTCTAAAATATTTAGAACTTCTATCTCCTATATTTACTCCCTAGCCGCTACTTATTTTATATAGAGCTTTCTATTTTTATGTCTTATATTTCTACTAGTCCTTCTATATCTAAATCTATTATTATCTTAGGTTCTTCCCCTGTACTTACTAGTTAGCTATAAGCCCCTTATAGGCTGGCTAAGTATATTATATTTGCCGCGTTAAGTCTAATTCTTAATTGTTCTAGCCTTAAACTTACTATAGCTGTCTATAGGGGTCTTCCTACGGGGCGTCCTCTCCCTTATATCCCCTGTGTCCCTTATATCCCTACTTGGTCTAATAATATCGCGCGGCGTCACTTTTAGCCCGTTAAGGCTTGGGGTGGCTAGCTTAGCCCTCCAATATTAAAAGTAGGGAATGCTAGGAAGGTACCTACGTCCTCCTAGCTAATCGCCTATTGTTTCTATTTATATAACCTAGCGTATAGTTATTCCCGTAGCTATTAAGCTCTTGCCTTCCATCTTCTATATTTAATACAGTCTACTCTCTTTTATGCCTTATATATACTTCAGTAGCAGTTTATATATATATTTTAGTCTTAGTTTATATAATGTCTTATATTATAGAGGCCTATACAGTGGCCGCAGCACACCTGTGCTGCGTATGTGGATTAGGTATGTCCCTATTATGCGTATTAATAGCATTATTTTAGCCGTAGTCTATAGTTATAGAGCCTTATATTATATATAAGACCATTTATAATTATCCCTTTTTAGATAAGGAGTTATTACATTCCTAGTATAAGTATACTAATAATAAGGGAACCATATATGCGTCTAACGTCTCCCTAGCAAGTCTTTAGCAACCCTTATATCCTCTTATTGTTTTTATTATATACTTAGTTTATATTTTCCTATTAGAGCTATTAGATTTAGGTAATTACGAGTCCTAATATAAGGCGTTCCGTTTATTTTACTATCTCCTATATAGTTACTATATTATCTGCCTGGCGGCCCTTTTCTACCTTAAGGCTTATAGGAACCGCTAGTACTTTAATTAAGTAATCTTTATAAAGTACTTTTATGCTAATGCGTTCTCCTAGCCTATTACCTACTTTTATAGCTCGTTCCTTTACCTGTTAATCCTTTAGGGTAACTCTAATATCTCCGCTCCTAAGGTAATAGACTATAACAGCATTATAGACCTCTTTATAAATCTCTATAAGCACTTCTATTTCTAATTGTCCCCTAAGCCCCTCTGCCTTTTCTATATTTGGTTATATTATAATTATATACCCAATTATTGTCTTAAGGGGGGCAGGTTCTCTATACTATAGAAGCACGGCTACGGCAGCCTAGGTGCGGTTCGCTTATAGGGGGGGTTTTATTTATTTTTAATTTTGCTTAGCTGTTAGAGGATTTAATTAAGGGATTGCTAAAAAGGCTTTTAGGGGTCGCTAGACTAGCGGAGCCATTCTGCTAGCTGCATTAGTTCGTTATAGCTAATAGTTACTCCCCTATAGTTCTGGATACTAGACGTGTCTAATAGGCTTTATATTTTATCCAATGCCTTCTTAATAGAGGTCTTTCCACTTTATGGTGTGGTATTTACTCGTCCTTCTTGTTATAGGGAGCTATTATTAGATATAGTTCTGGCGGTTACGCGCGACTGCGTACCACCGTCGTTTAATAAGTACCTCCCCTGTAATGCATGCATCTTAAGGGGATCCTCCAGGTGTTTTTTAGGGTTATTCTAGATAGTTTAGTCTCTTGGACTAGGTACAGCAAGCGCTCCTCTATTAATATTATTATATATACCTAGAGCTCGCCAGAACTGATGTTAATATAAGCGATATATATATATTGCATCTAGAATAAATCCATATTATATTAAAATAGATAATAATATATTCTTTATAATTATAAAGAATACAAACGCCGTTAAATACTTTTATTTTTAAGCAAATGATTTAAGACGTTGATTAAGCCTTCTCGCCGCTATTTTAATATTTATCTATCTTTTATATCCATTATATAGTATTATAATAACAAATTTAGTAGGCAGAGAATTAATATTTTTTATTATAAAGTGTGGAAGGCGTATAATTAGCATAGAATTTTATATATGCCGCGAACTATATCTATTGCTAAAAGAATGGCTCTTATAAAGAAGCATAAATATATAGCTTTATTATGGCTCTAATATAGATATATTGCTAATATAATCTGCTATAGTTTAATAAAGTTTAAAAGAGTTAGAAAAATTAAGAAAATAAGCACTTACTAGTAAAGGAAATGTAACGGGACTAGCCCAGTTACAGCAGGAATGTCTCGGTGAAACACTTGACAGATAACTGTAAAACTGTCTACAACTGTCTGCAACTATCCACAATTGTCCACTTATAATCCACCGTTTTCCACCAAATTCCGCCAACTTAATTGAATTTGGTCAAACTCTATTAAAACTCGCGTGCGCTTATACCCACGCGTCTACTACTAAGACCCTTAAATATTTAGTTACATATTTCCTATATTCCTTTCTCTTCTTTACGCAACGTCTTATACTCTGCAAAAGCTATATACTTATAGATTTAGATAGAATTTATATTGTTCCTTTAAATCTTCCCTAAAGCCTCTTCGCGCCCTTACAGGAAAAGCTAATACTATATCTATAAGTATTAAACAGGATAAAGATTTTAATTTTAATAATGTTATATTAGATATATTATCTTTTAGAACTAGTATATGCCTATAGTCGCAAATATAAAGTTTGCAAGGCGTATAATTAAAATCTCGCTTATAATTTATTACCTCTATTTACTCCGGTATATTATATTCTAAATCTTACTAAGTTCTATAAAGCTAATATCTTTTAGTTTCCTCTATTATAACATTAAATAATAGTTAGGTTTCGCTATCTCCTAGGCCTATTTTACCATTAAGTAAAATTATTTAGATATATCCTTAATATATCTAACTTATAACCTAATCGTATCTAGGACATAAAAGTAGCTTATAGTCTTTACTTTATATAACTGTTACTTAATAAGCTTAATTTTTATAATAGTTAACGCTATAGCAATTTTAGTTAAATGTTCGTAAGTAAAAGGCTAGGGTTCTATATATAGAAGCTAAAGTAAAAGTAATTAAACTATAAATTAAAAGATAAAGTCCCTTAATTTTAACTGTCTTATAACTCTTCTTGTCCTATTGTTATTAAGCCTTATCTTCTTATTCTTTAAATCTAATCTTTGTAACTTGGTTAATAAGATCCTTATTCTTTTCTACCTTCTTTAGTGCCCTTTTAATGTGTACATCTCTAATTATAACTCTTATAGATCTCTTGTCTTTAAATAAACACTAATAGTCCTAAATGGAATGTCCTTGTATTCCACACGCTAAGCACTTAGGTATTGGCTTCTTATAGGACGTCTCCTTATCTACTAATGTCCTGGCTCTCTTTAAGCATCTATTATGTGCTAAGGCTTGTCCTCTTTATAAACCTTTAGTAGTATTAGAGTAATCCTTAATAGCTTGCCCTACGAAGTCTCCATTAAAGGTACTCCCTTTTATAGTAGTATTAGCTTTCTTTAAGGATGTTCTAAGTCCTTCTTATAGCTCTTTTGCTACTCTACGGTATTTAAAAGATCTTAATTTCTAAGGGTTATTTAACTTGGTAGTATACTTTATATAGTAGGCGTTGCTAAAATGTTAAATAACTTCTACCAAATCTTAAAGCCAAATTCCATTAGACATTTAAGGGATATTATACTTCTCTCCTAGTGATATTACGTGTTCCCATTAATCTAGCCATTAGTTTAATTTTAACAATTATTTAAACCCCTTAAGGGCTTCTGTGTACTAATATTATACCTTCTTCCTAATAAATAATAAGGTAACTAAGATAGCCATTCCTTAACGGTTATAGAAGGGTTAGGCAGTAGCTTCTTCTAAATTAATACTATGGATATAATCTAGGTCCGTATCTGTTAAAGATGCTCTTCTTATTTTAGGAAATACTTTATATCCTAGTTATAGTATTGTCTACTATTGTTGTACGCTCTCTGTTAATTTATTAAAAGCTATATATATAAGGTTGCATTCTTATTTAAATCTATAACTTCTAGATAGGCTGGTTTTTATAGTAGACCTTATTAAGATGCTATATTGTCTAGGTTAACGTAGGCCTAAATTCGCTAATCTACAAGGGCTTGGAGTTGCTATAGCCATTATTCCCAGTCTTCTGGCTTATTAAGGATAATCATAGTTAATAAACTTAATGTTAGTGGAGTTATTTAACTAATAGGCAAGTGAGGAATTAAGGTGGTATTTTTGTTATTAGGATTGTCCTTGTCGTTAGGATCGTCCTTATTATTAGGATTGTCCTATAACAATTAAGGTAAAATCTTATGGAATCTTATAGAATCTTATCCTGTAACAATTGAGGTAGGATTTCTATTAGAGTCTGCGTCTTTTAACAATAAGGTGTCAGAGTCTGACAATAAGGTAGAATTTCTTTAAATAATTGAGTAAGAGCTAAATAGCTTCTTAAGTTGGCGGACCGGGCTTATAACTGTTAGATAGTTTATATAGAGCTGTTTATTAATAAAATGAGTTAATTGATTGATGATCTTAACTTAGTCGTTTATTGACTATGTCTTGAGGGCTTTGAGCTATAAAGAGACTTTACAGTGCACGTACTCCATACACGTAACTCGTGCACATAACTCACGCCTTTAGAGAATATAGATTATCTAACAAAGTCTTAATATAGGTGATTACAGGCATCCTTATACTCTGTATTATATTTAAAGAAGGCCGTTAGTATAAAGTAGGAGAGCTTAAGGCGCTGCTAGATTTCCTCTACGGACTAATCTGGCTAAAAGTATATAGGCTGCTTACATAGAAAGTGTACCATAAGCTAGGTTATAGGGGGGAACTCCTTATAAATAGGAAACTTAAATAGTTGCTATATAGCCTTAGAGGGGCTAATATAACGGCCTTATAAATACTAGGTTACCTTATCGCCGTTTATAAGCTATAAAGTAGTATAGTCGTTCCCCTTATATATATACTTATAGATATACTTAATAGACTTTATAAAGGCGTAGACTTTAATATTTATATATGTATAATACTTTACGGTTAGATATAGGCTATATAGAATAATCTAGTGGTTATCTATTTTAAATATAGCTCCTTCTAATAAGCGGACAGACTATAACTGCAGATTATTATAACGGCGGTATTCTAGATAGCCGTCCTTATATATAATAGTAGTAGGGTTAAAAGGCTTAGGGTACTACTTTAAGTAGGTTAGTAAAAGGCCTAGCCCTAGTAAAACTATATAGGAAGCTCGCGGATTCTAGGAGCCGTAAGGCCGTAAACTATTATTAACTTTATAATCTTAGTAAAATAACTAGTAGGATTGTCCTTTAGTTACAGAAGCTTCGCGGATATAAAACGGTTAATAACAGCTAGGTTTAGCAGCCTATTGCGATTATATAGATATAGAAATAGTAGTAGGTATAAATAGGATAGGCTCTATTTTTAGTACTTAATAGTCTAAACGGAGCCGTAGTACTAGCTAAAGATCTACTTCCGTTTTAGGTCGTGTAAAAGGGAGATAACTTTTATATAGAAAATACGCATAACTAGATTAGGCCTATTTATAGCGGTCTGCTTAGATAGTAGCTTATAGGTAATTTTATCCTACCTAGGGTTAGCAGTAAATATAATAAATATACTTAAATAGCTGTATTTATAGATAATAGCTATTAAATTCTAATAGCACTGTCTAATAAAGTGAGCTCCGCTAAGGAACCTTAATAGAAGAACCATACAGCGGCCTAATAATTAAGGGTCTAGATTATTACGGGTAAGAGTATCTATAATACTATTATACAGCTCTATATAGAGAATTATTTAGTTAAAGCGGATCTAGCTAAGCTTATTTTAATTATATAGCGCCCATATATCTATAATATACTATTAAAATAGCTAATAGTAGGCAAAAGGGACTAACTTAGAGTTGTTATAAACGTGTAGGTAGAACTAAAAGTACGTCTACTATATTAAACGGTTTTGCTAGTAGGCTTAATTAGAGTCACGTAGCTAGAGACCCTAGTGCTAGTGTTACGAAGTGCATATAGAGCAGTTCATTAATAAAATGGGTTAATTAATTAATAATCTTCTTAATTGTTGATTTGGCCTTGACCTGAGGCCCCTAAGGCTCTATAAAAAGATTTACAATACACGTGCCCCGTGCAAGTGACTTGTGCATATGTCCCACGCCTTAAAGAATACAGATTACCTAACAGCTAGCTAGTATTACCGCAAGGGAAGAGCAGTATATATATAGTGTGCGTTAAGCTAATACAGCAGTATCGCAGGGGTTTATTAGGCATACTACGCTTTATAAGTATAATATTATGGAAGCTAGTATTACCGTGCTTATCTGGTATAATAAGGCCACCTTATTACTTATTGGGAGGTTCTTATAGCGGAAATTAGCGCTAGCCTCTAAGATAAGCCGTATTTATAGGTTTAAGATAATTTAGGATAGGGTTGTTATGAGTTAAGTCTAAAGCCATTTCTTTGCAGTTTAATAGAGGGCATAAAAGGGTTCCGTACCTTAGATAGTATAGTAATAAAGCACCGCAAAACGGTTATATTTAGCTAGATATTAGGACGGGCCTATAGCTAAACATCTATAGTATAACTAGGGTTGTAAAAATATAGCTAGATATATCGTAGAGTAATATTAGTAGGAGGCTCTAGCGGGCCCTATAGATAGTAAATCTTACCATATATCTGGAAGTAATGAGGGCCGCCCTAGGCTATACCATAGTTAGTAACGGTATAGTTTATAGACGTAAAAGCTAATATTTCATTATATGCGCGGAGCTACTTTTTAAACTGCCTAGTAGAAGTACTACGGGACTCTAAAAGGTCGCGTAGATATTCTAGCGGCGGCTAGAATGGAGGGAGATTTATATCGCCGTACTTATAGTAGGCTTTAAACCGTGGATTACTACGATATAATATACTAATATGTTTATCTATCTAATATAGGGCCGTGGAGAAGTTATACTTAACGTCTATAGGACTAAGATCTAGCTGCTCCATAATAGAGCAGATAGTAGTAGGACTACAATCTAGCTGCTCCACAATAGGGCGGACTATAATAATAGGCCTAGTATCTAACTAGCCCGTAATAGGGTGGACTATAGCAGGTTACAGCTAAATTCAGACAGGGGGTTGCGGCTAGATTAATATAGGGGGCCGCGGCTAGATTAATATGGGCGGTATAAGGGGAAAAGTATCGGCGGAAGTATCGGCGGAAGTAGTAGCGGCTATAGTTTAGTTTATAGGCTGCGGAAGGTCTGCTTAAGGTTATTAGGACTGCTTATTTCTTTTATCCTATATATAGAGTTAGAAAGATAGCAAGTTAAATAAAAGTAAATAAAGAATTAACCTTATAAGATTTATAGGTCTTATACAGAGCTCTATAACGGTTTATTATAAAGTTAGTAGAAGAGCAATACTACTTATAGGTAGTATAAAATATACGATTAGAAGGCATTTAGGCGGTAGATAGGAAGTAGTAACTAGGGTAAAAGGTAGAGAGCAGTAAGAGGTAGGAAAGAGGTTATAAGGTTAGGAATTTTAATATTTACAAAGCTCTGTGTAGAGCTCCATGCGCCTCCCCCCCCCCTTCTAAAAAAAATTTCTCCATAGAGCTCTAAAGCTTTATATAAGTATAATATTACTTAACCTTAGGATATTTAGATAAAAGTAATACCATTTTAAAGTACTCTGCAAGCTCTATAAATCTATATAAATAGAAAATTTATTTACCTACTATTAAGGAGTGTATTGCAAGTGTAAATATTTAAGGAGATTTTAGAGGGTTTGGTGTTCCTATATATGACCCAATAAATAATAACCAATTAAACATTATTTTTAAACCAATCCTAACTCTCGCCTAGAATTAATTTAGTATATATAAGAAGATAAAAAGGTAAGAAGCTAGTAGCCTAGGATTTAGAATAAATCGAGGCAATAGTTAAAGAATAGTTAGATTAGATAGCTTAAGATATTAAGGAACGACTAAAAATAAGATAAGATAAGCTAGAAAAGCCATTAAAATGGTCTAAATATAAAGCTATATACTTAATAAAGAAAAGCTAGAAAGGATTTAACAAACAAATTAAAGTATAGTAAAAGCGGCGGTGATATTTGCTAGTTTAAAAATACTAAACGCCCGTATATAAGGCGACTAATAGGCCTAGGATATATACGCTAAGAGTAAAGTAGCTTATAGAACTGGAAGAAGAAGAATAAAATAATACTCTTTTTAGATTTAGAGAAAGATATACAAAAGGATATTAAGAAATAGTATTAAAAAGATACTTTTTTATGAATAGATTGTATTTGATTGCCTAGTTATACTAAAAGTAGTATTGATAAAGAAAAAGCGATAATTAGGAAAGATTTTATAAGTAGTTAAACAAGTGTATTGTATTAAACTAAGCTATTATAGAAAGGTAGATAAATTTTATTAAATGAGCTCTAATCTTAATAGCGAGAAATCTAGAAGAAAGAGCTAAAGACTAAAGAAGTAAGTAGACTATTAAAGTACTAGTATAAGAAGCCTCTATAGTTTAAATAAGGAACCATAAGTTTGAAAGTAAGGATAAAAATGAATTAAGAGTTTACTCGACGTATTTAGCGTATTTTATATTATTATAGATTACGTATATAAATAATTACTACGATATATATAGAATGCTAAAGGTATAAAACCACAAGTTTCTAAATAGAATGGCATAGGCACTAAATAAAAAGGAATACTAGAATACTAAGTTTATATATAGCTAGTATCTAAAGAAAACCTAAGAGTTAGGATACTTAAGAATAAAACTAAGAAGATTTTTAATAGAAGAATACTTAGGGATAAGAATAGTAGAATCATCTAGAAAACTCTTATCTATAGTACGTTATAGAAAAGAAAAAGCATAAAGTATTAGCTAAAGTTAGACTAATAGGAATTAGGAAGTTAGTTAGGAAAAAAGGAAACCTATAGGACTAGAGGGAGCTAGTAGTAAAGCCTTAGACCCTTAAAGAAATACTAGGACAACACCTAAATTTATAAATTAAATAGCGAGATAAAAGATTTAAAGCCTTAGTAAATAGTAGAGCAATAAGAAATAATATATTACTAGTAATAGTCGGATAGCTAGGAATACCGCATTAACGAAAAAAGGAACTATAATGTGTTCCACTACCAAGCGCATTACACCACCAGGTATATCGCTTCAAAGAACACTAAAAAGCCTAAATTTTAATCTTAAGTAGTGGTTAAGATATTTAAGATTAAAATTTAGGCTTTTGGTGTTCTTTAAAGCGATATGCTTGGTGGTGTAATGCGCTTAGTGGTGGAACACGTTATCCGTTAATAATAATTAAAGGGGAACTACATATCCTTTAGAAACAGAATAATTAACATAGAGATAGGGCTAGTCTAAGTAGGAATAGGAGGAAAACCGATTAAAATAATATTTAATATCTTACTATTAGGAAACAACGAGGCAGTCTTAGGGATACCTTAGTTAAAAGAATTTAACCTAAAGATTAATTAGGTTATAAGAGACGTTAAAATCAAGATATAAGGTCTAGGCGAGTTTGACAAAGTACTAAAACAATATAGTATTAAGTAGAAATAACCTATAAGGAAACTAAAAAGGCACTTAGTTATATTCTAAAAAGATTTTAGAAACCCCTAAAGCTATAGAGCAAAGAAGTAGAGAAGTTTAATAACTACGTACTATAGGACTATAAAATAGAATTAGAGCTAGGAACGAATCTAAAGTTCTTTTTAATTTATAAAATAATGAATAATAAAGTAAAAGTTTTAAAGGAGTTTATTTAAGACCGGTTACAGAAGGGATATATTAGACTATTATAGTTATTAGTAGGATATCCAGTACTATTTATACCTAAGAAAACAGAAAACTTAGAATTTATATTAACTATTAACAGTTAAATAGTATTACTTAAAAGGATTAATATTCTTTACCTTTAATTTTAGAAATCTAAGATAGAATTAGGAATACTAAGATCTTTATAAATATAGATCTAAGATAGGTATATCACTAGATTAAAATCAAGGAAGGTAATAAATAGAAGGTAGCGTTTAGATTAAGAGAGAGTCTTTATAAGCCATTAGTAATCCAGTTTGAATTAACTAATATATTAGCTATATTCTAAAATAGGATTAATATTATTCTAAGGGAGCATTTAAATAAGTTTGTTATAGCTTATTTAGATAATATTATTATCTACTCTAAGAATAAATAGGATTACGAGTATTATATAGAGTAGGTTCTATAGAGACTCTATAATAAGTAGATACTAATTATAATTAAGAAATATAAGTTCTTTATAAAGAAGACGAACTTTATAGGATTTATTATTAAATTAAGACAGATATAAATAGACCTAAAGAAAGTTATCTCTATTATTAGCTAATAAGAACCATAGAATATTATATAGGTTAAATCGTTTTTATAATTTTATAATTACTATAGATAATTTATTAAATAGTAGTTTAAGAATATTAAGCCCCTAATAAGATTAACTAAAAAGAATATTATTATTCATTGCTTAACGTCCGATTTGGATCCCTATTGGGCCCACACGGACTACTCCTTATATACATATGGGGAGAAAACTCTATTTAAGAAAACCCCGTAATCCATCTCCCCGCCTTTTTGGGACTCGCTTGCAAGTCGCCTATAAGTTACCAGTGGTGCTCTACTACCTTACTTTTTGACCTCCTTGGGAACCACTACTGCCGTAACAAGTCTACGGACGCGCTAGTATCACAAACTTTACTCTACTCCTGTAGAGTTATTAGGGGGCGCCTATTAGTCGCCCCTTTACCTTTTATTGCTATTTCCCTTGTAACCCGGAACTGGTCTAGCATATTTTAGCTAATAAGCCACCGGGTAGCCGCCTTAAGGCCTTTCTATATTGAGAGTAGTGTATTATAGTTTTCTGTGCCAGCTGCTAAGAGTATTACTTCTTAGCTGGTGCGTAAGGGGCATAACAGTATTACATGTTTTAGTGTCTGTCTTAGCCAGCTATATTCGCACCTTAGGCTACCTATTAGGACACCTACCTAGTGAAGCTAATCTTTTAGTCCTATTACTCCTGTCCTTAGGAGTGTTGCTATTATATTTTCTGCCTTTGTTAGGCCCTCTTGGAGCCCTTAGGTATTTACCCCCCATGGCGTTAACTATGCTATGGCTTAGGTTCCTCTTGCCTAAGTCTACCTCTATACATTTAACTCCCATACGTCTCTCCAGTAACGGTCTAACTAGTATTGTGTTGCGGTAGATGGTTTTCTAGTATTCTTTTATGCTCTACTTTGGCTCCTTTCTCTCCCTTGCTATTATCTTTGCTGGCCTCTTACGCGTCTCCCTTCCTCCTCTATATAGGCCTAGGCCCTAACGCCGCACCATTTTTCTTCTGCTTTCTCTACCTGTTTTCCTAATATATCTTCCCTACTTTGGGGTTGTTGGTTTCTTCTCCTATAGGGCACCCTAGGGTCCCTCTATAGTTTGTTTATGCGTGTCTTGATATACTTTATAACATTAGAGTTGCGTTCCTTTTGCATCCTTTACATTACATTGGCTTTAATATATAGTTATAGGGGGGGAATATTGGCTTCCTTCTTAAGCAGTGCTGTGGCCGTTCGCTTATACCCGCCTGTTATGCTCTAGAGGCAGGCTGTTTGGACCTTTTGGAGTGGTTTAAGGAGTGATTTAGGGGGGCCTTTCTCGGTTTCTCCTATGGCCCAAATACTAGATCCATACGTTATGGTCGGCCGGACAACTGCTGTATATAGTAGGCGTAACCTCTGGAAGCATGGACCCTATGTAGAATTGACAATCCTGGACATAGCGATATACTGTGCTTGGCCCTTACGGGCCGCTTGCGCCGCATGTGCGCTCTACCGGAGCTTGCTGTCTATCCACACTCCTAATACCCTTAGGCCTTGAACCGGTTGACCCCCAAAGCCTTAGATATGGATTGTATGCTAAAGATCTGCAGATTGGTTGCGTTTTCTTATGAAATGGATTAGCTGGTATTTCTCTAGTGAGAATTGGACTCCATGTCGTCTTGCCCATTCTATATAGGTGTCGTGGGCTTTCTCTAGTGTCCTGCAGTTCTCTGCGGCTGTTGGCCCGTCAGGTAGTTATATATTCTAGTAGTACTAGTAATACAGTAGAGTTCGACGTGCCTACTTATCCAGGCCTCCACCTTAGTTTTCTAGTGCATTATCCTAAGCTACAAGCAGTTGGCTGCCACCACCAATAATACGGGGGATCACACCAGTTCTTTCGGATATCTTATAATGGGTTATTGGCCCAAGTACCAGTCTGCCCCCCCTGCAGTCTATATAAGAGTTTCCTCCCAGAGTTGGTACGCTTTCGTACGGCTTGAGAGCCTTCCATAGCCTCTGGTTTTACGCCTCTTTTCATTATTTCCACCGGCACGGGCATAAGCTGCCATTTTCAGGGGTCGCAACTCCCGTCTTACGCGCCTACTGGCGTAATCCTACAAGGGCGTCGTGGCTGCATCCTGCATGTAGCCTTAGGTGCACCTTCTGCAGATAAGGCCCAGCCAAAACCTTACCCGCCTGAGTAACTCCTGTTTGCTCCTTAAGCACATCTCACCGGCGTACCGCCCTAGGGGCGAACGGTTCCGTCTGTTGATATACCGACACGCGCATCCGTTCTCTCGAGCCACGTAGTAGTCTCTCCGGCCAGGGTGTGATCCTGCCTGCCTTCCAGGTGCACCAGGGGTCAGAGCCTAGTTAAGGGGTGAGGTCCTTAGAGCCAGCAGTAGCTACTACGTACTACGCCCCGCGGGAGGCCAGTGGTGATATAGGGGCGCAACACCCTATATACTACCAGTTCCCGTTTCGCGTTGCCTGTAGGAGTCTCCTCGTGACAGGCCAACCATGTCTTGCAGGAGGGGGCCATAGAGACACCAGGTCCCGCACCGGGCGACCTGCTCCCCCCTCTCCTACTAACCAAGCTTGTGTCCCCCCTTTTTATAAGCTGTGCCTGTGTCTCTAACCATTAAGCCCTCGTCCGACTGTGCCTGTGTTTCCCCTAAAGCCTCCCCCGTATATGCATCAGGTTGCGTGCACCACGCCTATTAAGACCCTCCTATGAGTCGCCTTATATGCATGCATCAGGTTGCGTGCACCACGCCTATTAAGACCCTCCTGTGAGTCGCCTTTTGACGCATGGGGCCGTCGAAGCTGGCCTGTGTTTCCGCTGCCTAAAGCTTTGCCCGTGTTTCCACCTCGTTGAGCCGTCTGGTCGCCGTCGCGTCGCCGTCGCGTCGCTGTCGTATCGCCGTCGTCATCCAGGTCGCGCGCACCACGCCTATTAAGACCCTCTTCTGAGTCGCCTGGGTGTACCGGATACCAGTCAACTAAAAAGAATAAAATATAGAATTAGAGTAATAAACAAAAGAAGTTATTTAAGGAACTTAAGGGGTTATTTACCTAAGATCCAATTTTAAAGATCTATTAACCTAAGCTAGACACGGTTATAGAAACGGATATATTAGACTTTATAATAGAAGTATAGAAGTATATAGTATCTAGTAGTATACCATAGTTAAAAGATAATACTGCTAGAGTTAAACTATAATATCTATAATAAGAAGTTATTAGGTATAGTTATAGTACTTAAAGAATAGAGAGTATCCTTATAAGGTATAGAGAAGCTATTTATAGTAAAGACAGGTTATAAGAATCCAATAAGATTCTTAACTACTAAGGAACTAAACTAACAATGGGTTAGGTAGGCAGAGATACTTATAGAATACTATTTTAAAATTAAATACGCGAAAGCTATAGAGAATATAAAAGCGGATATACTTAATATAAAACTGGAGTTATAAAGTAACAAGAAACTATTAGGAGCTATATTAAGATTAGATAGCAATAGGAAGATTAGGTATAACTATCTATAGCTTATAATAATATATAAGGCACTAGTTAGTAATTAGGAATTATATATTAAAGAAGTATAACTTAAAGAGCTAGAGTTAGAAGATTACGAGAATTAAAATCTAATATATATTTTAAGGAGTATTACAAAGGAATTTAAAGACTTTTACTAAAGAATAATAAGGATATAATAGAGTAATGGCTTTAGTATTAAGGCTTTAAGAGGAATATATTATTTAAGGAATATAAGTAATTATAATGGAAACGATAAAGGAATATCTAGATTACTAAAGAAATAAACCTATAAGATATAAGTAATATAAAAAGCTTTAACTAATAGAATTAGTAGAGAGACTATAGTAGGTTATCTTATAGGACTTTATTATCAAGTTACTAAAGTTAAAAGATCCTATTATAGGATAGGAATATAACGCGATACTAGTTATAGTAGATAGAATAACTAAATAGGAATACTTTATCGCTTATATAGAAGAAATATTTATATAATACGGATTACTAGAAAAAATTGTATTAGATAGAGACCTAAGATTCGTAGTAGTATTTTAGGAGGTCTTCCTAGTGAAATAAGGGGTTCGCGTAATAATATTAACAGCGTATTATCTATAGACAGATAGTTAGATAGAGAGACTAAACTAGATATTAGAGTAGTATTTAAGGCATTAAGTTAATTATATATGGAATAATTAGGTAGTACTATTACTAGTTATATAGTTTATATATAATACTATACTATAAGAAGGAATAGGAACTTTACTATTTAGGATAAACTATAGTTATAAACTAAAGATATTATTAATAAGATAAGTAAAAAATATAAAGAGAGAGGTAAAGGAAAGAATAAAAATACTTATAAATCTTTATAAAGACCTCTATAAGATAGTTAAATTAGTATAGAAATAAATAAAGAAGTACTACGACCTTAAAAGATCTAAGGGACTAGATCTTAAAGAGGGGAATAAAGTATATATTGGTCACACAGGGTGACTTACCAATAACAACTACTTGAGTAGGTTACAGTGATGTTGGTTAATATGCTTATTATTAGAATAAGGAAGGGCGAGGAGCTTAAGACTCCTCGCTACGCTAGTGCCGCGGCAATATATAATGACCGCTTGCCTCATTCCTAACACTAGCAACTCTTCTTTTATAGTTGCCATCTATATACAAACACTGCTTAACTAGCGTATTAAATATCAATTCTCCTTACTTACTATTACCATTGTAATATAAGTCTTGTTATCCTAAAATTTGCCTCTTAATATATAGTGCTTTCTTACTTAGGAGTTATAGTTGGATATTGTGTTAGGGCTGCTAAGGCACTAGTTATAAGCAAGCCAATAGTAATTTTCTATCCTAGGGATAGAAAATCCTAATTGGCTGGTTGGAATTAGGGTCTGTAGATTGTTATACTTCTACTCCCTTTTAACCTAACCTTTAACTTATATATATAAAGTGTTTATATTAATAAATGTTTCTAGAGGCTTGTTTGGGTTTGCCTTTGTTATTATATCTACTAGGTTATCTTAGCCATTAATCCATTAAATCTTAAAGAGTTCTTGCTATTTATAGGATTGCTAAAGTGCCATAATGTTAATTATAAGGCGCTTCTCCTTTATGGTACCAAGCTTAACTAAACACTTATAGAGGGAGTATAAGTTAGTACATACAATTATAGGGATAATAGGAAGTTCAAGTTAATCTATAATCATTTTTAGGGTAGTTCTAATTATGACTGCCATATTAACTCCGCCAACCATTCTATATATCTCTAATGCTAAAACGCTTTAAGTGATACGCTTACTCTTAGTTAAGCTCTAATAGGTAAGATTGCCATAGATTATAAAGTCATTCTCTCTAGTAGATTTGTTTATAATAATGATCTTATATCCTAACTGGGAGCTAAAATCTTTATTATTTATAAATAATTCATTAATAAATACAAAGAGCTTGGCAGTGGGAAGATCAATAGGTATATAGAGTAGTCCCTAATTAAGATGGTTTATTTGCTAGGAAAGACGCTTATTTAGGGCAAGAACATTATCCTTAGTTAGTTTCTGGTATTAAGCGGCAATAGAGAGATTAAATAAAGCCTTAGGTTAATAGATAGAAGCAATATAAGCTCTATAAGCGCGTTGCTCTACATATCCTTGCTTTAGAGAATTAACATTAACAACATTAATCTTCTTACCTTAACCCTTCTGGCGTAAAGCAATAGAATCCTTATTTAGGGAGAGGATGCATCCATTAAAAAGTAATGGTATTGTTAAATTAAGCTTTTCCTTTAGCTTTGCTATAAGATTTACCTTTACTAGCTTATCTTCTTTAAGAGCTAAAAATTAGTTGTCTCCTAAGATAATTATATTATTAGTTTATATACCAATAATTCTAAATAGAGTTCCTATAGTTATAATAAGGAAGCATAGATTAAATATAGAAGTAGTTATTAAAAGCTTCTCTTTATGGTGCTTGCTATAGGTAGCCTACCAATAAGTTCCTACCTCTGCGATTCCATATAATGGCTTAAGCATAACTATAATTATATCTTTAGGATATTGGTGGCGAATTTGCTCTAGAAGGTATGCTAATATTAAGCGCTAAAGGTGCGTCTCTAATTGGGTATAGGCTTAAGTAATATCTTACAAATAGACCGCTATTTTATTCTTTATTAAGGAGGGAGATAGCGTAATAATAACTTGCTAACTAGCTCGTTAAATTATAGGAAATTACGTAAGAATTACCTCCTTACTATTATTGTTATAACCTTAGATAATAAGCCTTAATTTCTTAAATGGGGTGTTAGTAGCTTTGCCTTTAATCTTGTTAACTATTCTTAACTTAAAGATGTGAACTTTATTAAACTTAGTAGGGTTATACTTCTTAAACTTAAAGACTCCTCTTATAATAAGACTATTAATCTCCTGCTTATTAAATACTTGGAAAGGAGCTCTAGGGGTTATAATATAACCTTCCTTTTAGAGCTGTTTTGTAAGCTTAAAGTTAGCCTTCTCCTTAGCTGTTATAAAGGCTATTAATAACTTAACTCCATTCTTAATAGCGGCAATAAATTGCTCTTTAAAATTAATAAGATATTAGTAATTTTGTGATCCCTTTAGGCGACCTCTACCGCGTTATAGTTGCAGTATATCTACTACAATTATATTAGAATTGTAGTCGCCTTCTAGAGCACGTTAATTATAGTTCTCCTTTAGGGCCTCCTTTAGGGCATCCTGCAAAGGCTTAAAACTATTATCTTTATAGTAAGGCTTAATAATAGTTAAACGGAATTAAGTGGGTCCATAAGGCATCTAAATAGTGTAAGTTTAACTATTAATTATAATAAGTTAATGTGGGCCTAACTATCCTCCCTTTTTATGCCATACGCGTACCTTAAACTGGAGTGGCAAATTAAGCGTAGTTAAGGTGTTTAGGCCATTTCTTATTCCTAGTGCGTTGTTAACCTAGCGTGTGGCGTAGAGATGTCATCCCTCCTTTATTGCCTTATAAATAGCCTTAGCTTATTATATAATAGAGGGAGATAGTAGAGAATTGTTAGTTATTTAAAAGTAGGCGCTAAAGACTAGTAATATGGGTACAAGTCTATCTAGGCCAGCGGAATTGTTAACAGCTTTAACAGCTATTTATAAGGTAAGTTCTTTACTAGCGTCCTCTAGTTCTAAAAAGATAATCTTATATACGCGGCGTAATAGCGCGTAATATTATTCCACTTTTTTAATACTATTATGTGCCTTAACAGGGACTTCCTTAACCTTAATTGCCATTGCCTTTATCTATTATTAAAATTCTGCAGATAAGAAGTTCTTTCCTATATTATGGACGATTTAATTAAGGGGTTCTAGGTAGACATTAATCTAGCATAATTAAAGGGTATCCTATACGTTCCTAGCTAATATATCCTTTAAAAAATGTGCGGCTTAGAAGGAGGTTGAGAAGTTAACAACTTGGAGTACTAGTTTGCCGCTAAGATATATAATGTTAACAATAATATAGAAGTTAAAGTTGTAGTTATCTTTAAGGGTAAACTTGAATTGGCTAGGGGACTTCTGGTTTATTTAGCAGTAATAGCAGTACTTTATAAGATGCTCAATTGCCTTAACTTTAACTTTATGGCCTACTTGCTAAAGAACCCTAAGCAATTAATAAATAAATAGGTAGCCAAAACAATAGTGTAGTTGGCGTAACTCTAACTTAGTTAAGTGGCTTTAAGCAACACTTTTTTCTAGTTAATAAAGGAGCAACTAAGGGTAACCCTATTTACGTATAATAGGTACTTAATTATCTCCCTATATAAGCATATTCTTAAGGTTATTAAGCTTAATGCCTAATTTATCTATATCTCTAATGTAAAATAGAAACGGAGTATTTATAGGAACAACGTGGAAAGTAATACACCCTAAGGGGGTTTGGACCCTAATTGTACCAAGAGAGATTATGGTACCCTTGCTAAAACGTATTGTATATTAGCCTGCCATTAATTAGTTAATCTAGATAGAGGTATCAAGTTGTTAAAGGGCTTGAACTTAAGGTTCTCCTACTATAAATACTCCTGCAGCTCTAGTATTTAGTATAATACCATAGAAGACATTTGCTAAGTATCTATTATTAAAGGAGAACGCGGAGCTCTCCTTTAGCTTATTAAAGATATCTAACTTTGTAATAGAATAGAGCGTAGATTGGTTATTAAGAATAGTAACGGTTTATGTGCCATCTACCTCACCATACTTAGTGAAGTATTGGTTAGATAAGTAGTCCTTAATTTCTATATCTATAAGGAGCTGTTCGGCCTTATTAACCTCACCCTTAAAATCTTCTATGCCTTTATATTAAACTAGAAAGCTTTAGAAGTAGGCTGTAGTAACCTTATAATTTCTAATATTTCTTACACTCTGGTAAAACTTATTATATGCCTCCTTTCGCTTATTAAAAGAATGCCTAGTTAACTAGTAATTTGGTTTCTTATAAACGTAGCACTTTTTCTAGTAATTACTTTAAAATGAACCTCTATAAGGACCTCCACCTTTGCCTTATAGTTGTTAATTATACCCTCTACCGTATTACCTACCACGGCCACTATATGTTTAATTAGTCCAGTTATAATTGTTTTAGTTAGGTGGGTTGATTAAAGTAGGTTAGAGTTAAATATTAAATTACTATACTTCTTAAGAGCGTAGAGCGGTGCTAATAGAAGATTTTAATTAAGCATATACTCCTTTATAAGTATTTGCAGGATTAAAAAGAGCAAGATTGCATTCTTTAATGCCTTGGCATGCGCTAATAACTTAATTATATAGGCTAAAATCCTCTTAATATAATTTAGATAAACTACACTAAATTATCTAAAGTTAATTAAAGAGCTTTTGAAGACAATTAAGCCGAGGGATACCTAGGTTTGTAGCAATGATCCTTAGGAAGGTAGTCTCTCTCCATTCTAATATATACTGCTACTTATTCTCTTCTGTTTTAAAGTGGTATCTTAACTTATATATTATACGGTCAAAATTGTATCCTTTTTCTACCAAATGATTATAATAGAAGGTACTAGCTTGGCCCTTAAGCATAACGGAATAGGCGTTGTGGTATTAATTAGACTCTATTTCTACCTTCTAGCAACAGTTATAGAAGATGCATAGTTTTGAATTAAGAACATTATATAATTCCCTGCTAAACTTCTTCTTTTAATCTAAATAGAGCTTTGCAAGCTCTGTAAGCAATTTTAAACTGCCTCTAATTTAAGATTAAGATAGAGGAGGTAGGAGTTGCATTGTAGGCTGCAGTGGGGACGTAGGTCTAGTTGGTGGAGTCTAAAGGTTGTTAAATCGCGAAGTAATAGGATCCTGTGCCTGCTCTCGTTAGGGTATAGTATCTAAAGTTAAAGTTATGGGTTGGATTGGATATAGAGGAGTTAAAGGTGGAGGTAGATTTATCTTTAGAGGTGTATTGCTTGGATTCCATTGTGAGTTAAGCTTCCTTATAGTGCGTAGTTGGTGCTTAATCTCTTATAGAGTCCATTTATGCTCTTCTTTTGTGTTAATAACCTACTCCTAAATGTTATCTCTAATAGTACCCCTGTCTATAGGTATAAACACTCTATACTCCCGTAAGAAGTTACGGAAGTCTTATATAATATCCTTCTTTATAGGAGTCTATGTTCCCTTTATCTATCCAATAAAGTCCTCCCTCACACAGTACTATAGCATGGTGTTGTTATATTTACTGTCTTTGTAGTATGCTATGCGGTATAATAAGAATCCGTTTAAGTCTTGCTGATTAACATCTTTAAGGTTGGTTATATCAGTATTCTATGTCTCTAGGTTAATGTTGTCCTTATACTTCTTTGGGTAGGTTAACGCCATAATAGCTGTAGTTGGGTATTAATTGTGATACTAAGATCTGTGAAGGTACACGGAGGGCGTTAGGGTAGTTGTTTGACGCGTTTCGGACGTTAACTTGGGACCCTAGGTTCAGTGACACTTCTAACCTAAAGTACTCAACCAAATCTTCGTAAGCGTGGTTGTTTAACGCGTTTTGGTTATTAACTTGGGACCTTAGGTTTAGTGACACTTCTGACCTAAAGTACTCGACCAAATCTTTGTAAGCGTGGTTGTTCGACGCGTTCCGGTCATTAACTTGGGACCTTAGGTTTAGTGACACTTCTAACCTAAAGTACTTAACCAAATCTTTGTAAATGCGGTTGTTCTGTATAATAGACGCAACTTAGTATCTCCTAGTACTCAGTGACACTTCTGTTACTAGTTTTCCGCAAGTCTAAGGTAGCACAGTATCGCCGAGATCCATTCCATATGAGCGCATATAGCACCCCTATACGAGACTGTCTCTTCTGTTCAAAAACCTAGCTGCTCTGTGGTTGACTGTATATTCAACCACTAATCAGTGTTGGTTACACAGGGTGACTTACCAATAACGACTACTCGAGTAGGTTACAGTGATGTTGGTTAATATGCTTATTATTGAAATGAGAAAGGGCGAGGAGCTTAAGACTCCTCGCCACGCTAGTGCCGCGGCGACACGTGACGACCGCTTGCCTCATTCCCGACAGTATAGCTATTATATAAAAATTTTAAAAGTAGATAACTAAGTAAGAAATTAAATTATATTAGGATTAGACTATTTAGGATTTTATAAAAGATCTTAGAACTTATATATAGGTTAGACTTACTAAAGAAGATAAAAATCTACTTAATATAGTATATTACGATATTTAAATTAATATACAGGAATGTAGAACTACTAATATACAAAGTAGATATGTATAGAGGACAAGAAAAAGACAAATAGCTAGTTAAAAAGATTATTAGTTACAAGGATATTAAGGATTAAAGATAGTATAAAGTTATATAGAAAGAATACAATAAAACTACGTAGGAACTAGAGGAGAATTTAGAAAACACTAAGGAAAGGATATAAGCATATCTCTGAGAATTAGGTTAAGTAATAATAAAAAGGACACAGAGTTAAATAAAGATAAATTAACTAATGGGGACTTAGGAGGAGTATCTACTAAGTTATAGGGAGTTATTTTCTTCTCTAATCTAGTAGAATCTATTCTTTTATTACCTAGTTTAGCTCGACCCTATTAAATCAATTTCTACTCCTTTAAGCGAACTTTCTTATAAACTTTCTTAAGACGAATTAACTAAGTAGAAGTAGCTAAGCGAGAATTAAGAGCTCGTTACTAAGCTTCAGTGGCCTATTACTTAGCCTTATAAAAAAGATAAAGTTTATCTAAGATAGACAAGAGCTTACTATTAAGATAAGACACTGTAAATTATATACGAGATTTTATAATAGATTAAGTAAGGAATAAGTAGGATTAGAAGCATTATATAATAAGATAATTAATGTATATATTCTATATTAGAAATAGAACAAATATTATAAAATAAACGTATATTCGCTTTTGTATATTCGGTATAAGAGGAAAGTTGGCGACTAGAAGAAACCGTAATTATAATATATACTAACCCTTTCTTACTATAACGCGAATAAAAAGCTATAACTATACTTAGTAATAGTATAGATATAATAGTAAGAGTATGGCAACTAGAAGAGGAAGAACGCTATAAAGGTATAATAGGCTAATAAGAAAGTTACTAAATTAAAATAGGAGGCACCGTATCTCTTATTAACGACTTAGAGATATAGGGTATCTTTAAGGGCGAAGATAAAAAGGAGGGAGTGGGTATTACAGACCTTATATTATAGACACTATGTATAACAGGACTAGCCTAGTTATAGTAGGAATGTATTAGTGAAATACTCGATAGATAAATTCCGACGCTTTAATTAATTCAATTAAATTGTATTAAAGTTAATTAAAATCCGCCAAATTCTGCTAACTTAATTAAATTCCACTAAATTCCACTAATGTAATGGAATTTGATTAAAATCTATTAAAATTCGCGTAGGCTTATACCCATACATCTACTGCCAAGACCTTAAATATTTAGTTATAAGTTTCCTATATTCCTTTCTCTTCTTTATATAACATCTTATACTCTGCAAGAGCTATATACCCATAGATTTAGATAAAATTTATATTGTTTCTTTAAATCTTCCCCAAAGCCTCTTTACGCCCTTATATTATGTTATGTTAAAATAACTATTATTAAAATAGCAAACGAACCTAAATCCCTTTTAATAACCATAAGTATTATAAACCTAGTTAGGGAATAGTTAACTATAATATAATAGGCCTTTATAGACGCCTTAGCTTAGTAGCAGGCTATACTAAAAGCCTAGTACTAGCGATTAATAGAGCACTCCGTAAAGAACTCTGTAATATTAAGGCATTTACGTTATAGACCCTAATAGCAATACCTATAAATAAGATTAAAATAATGGTACCTAAACCTAACCTGTTAAATGCAAATACCAAACTAGTAGTAATAGCTTAATCTACACCTATAGCGAACCTAGTACCTATTATAAAATCTAAAAAGCTCCCTAATCCTCTAATATTTAATAGAAACCAAAATAACCTACGTCTCTTTATAACTAAGCTCAATCTTAAACTTTTAATAAACTATAATTAATACCCTACTAAGGCTAGTAAGGTTAGCTATGGAATATCTTATTTAAGTAAGGATGCTGTATAAACTATAGATCCAATCTTCCGTAATAGCACTTTTATTAATTTTAAAACTTTTATCTCTCTACTAAAACAAACGTATAATAACGCTAGCTGCGAATATACAGCCGTTACTAAACTTAAAAACCTATAATAATAGAATTAAGACTTTACTAGCTTCTTTTTAGAATTTTTAGGTCTTATTAGCGAGCTACATTAGAATAAAGCCGCTAAAGTTACTACCCTTTAATAAGCTATTTTAGATAAGATTAAAGCCTAACTAATAGGTAAAGAACTACCAAAAAACCTATCTAAATTTGCTATGGTATATTAATAAATTAATAAGGACCTTTAATATAACAAATAGACTTATTCTCTAAAGTTAAATACACCTTATATTTAAAATACTATAAAACTAGTATATACTCTAAAACGCAATCTATTTCTAAAAACTAAAAGCTCTATATATAATCCTATAGACCTTAATACCGCTTAATCCTATATACCCTTAGGAATTAACAAACAAAGAACTTAAGCTATAAATAGAGAATACTTTAGATGCGGTAAAAAAGGATATATTTAAAAGTACTGCCAAACTTACCCTTTTAAAAAGGTCCGCTATAGTTCCTCTTATTTCTTAAACTATACCTATTCCTTAAGTTGTACTTATTCCTTAAATTATACCTATTCCTTAAACCATACCCACTCTATAAATTATATTCAGTTGCCACAAAGCATCTTGCCTTTAGTTAACTTAAAAAACGAATTATCCTAAGGCCAAGTTGCGCCTTAGAATAAAAAGTGGAAGAGTATAAGTGTTTAGGCTCTTCTAGCGCTAATATATAGCATAACTCCCTTAATATACTTAGCGAAATTTAAATACCTAGAAAATGGAAGAGGGTATAAATCCTAATAGATAGCGGAGCTACTAGTATAGACTTTATTAATACAAACTATATAAAAACTTAACGCCTAAATTTAAAGAAACTTAATAAGCCTTAAGGCCTATAAGGCTTTAATAGCAAACCCTTAATATATAGCAAAATAACGCACTATGCTCTAGTAAAAATGTAGATAGGTAAATACCTTAAATACATCTCCCTATTTATAATACCCTTAAAGTAATATAAAGTTATACTTAGATATGGATAGCTAAAATAACACAACTCTTTAATTAGCTGGGTTAAAGAAATACTAAAGTTCTATATAATCTACTACTAAAGCTATTACTTAAAAAACCATTTGCCCTATAAATATATATATAACTATTTAAATTAAATATAATATAAATTACCCTTATTACGAACCTTAAGCTAATATAATAAATCTATAACTGCTAATTATAGTAAAGAATATAAAGATGTTATATTAAAATCTTTTAAAATTTGTATAATATAGGCCATACCTTTTATCTTATTAGTAAAAAGATAAGACTATAAAATCTTTACTATAACTATAGAAGATATTAAGAAAGCACTAGAACTAAAATAATATCCTAATTCTTAACCTCTTATACCTAAAGAGTACTATAACCTAATTAATAAGTATAAAAAACAATTTATAGACTAATTAGCTCCATATTAAGAGAAACATGATTTTAAAAAAGAACTTAAGCCTAGTATAATACTAAAGTTTGGTCCGCTATATAGTATATTATAAGAAGAACTACTTATAATGTAATAATACCTTAATAAGCATCTGGAAAAAGGATTTATTCGCCCTAGTTAATCTCTATTTACCTTACCTATACTATTTATTAAAAAGCTAGGAGGAGGCTTAAGATTCTATATTAATTATTAAGCACTAAACGTAATTATAATTTAAAACTAATATTTAATTCCTTTAATTTAAGAGACGCTTAACTATTTAGTAAAGGTATAGTACTTTATAAAGCTTAATATAGTTGCCGTCTTTAATAAAATCTATATATATAAAGGAGATAAAAAGTATATAGCTTTTTATATATAATAGGGACTCTTTAAATACCTAGTAATGCTATTTAGCGTAAAGAACAGTCCTAGTATATTTTAGTAATATATTAATAATACACTTCGCGAATTCCTTAATATATTTATTATCATATATATTAATAATATCTTAATTTACTTATCCTTACTTTCTAAATATTAGAAACATATTAAAATGGTCCTTAAACGCTTATAAGATATAGGCTTATAATATAATATTAAAAAATATATATTCTACGCGTCTAAGGTTATATACTTAGACTTAATTATATCCTATAACAGAATTAAAATAAACCCTAAGAAAGTTGCTATAATTATAAACTAGAAAAGCCCTAGTAATATATAAGATATTTAAGGATTTTTAGAATTCGTAAATTTTTATTATTAATTTATTAACTACTTCTTAGAAATTACCTAGCCATTAATAACCCTAATAAGGAAGAATATAAAATTTAAATAAACCGCTAAATATAAATAAGCTTTTAATAATTTAAAATATTACTTTATAACTACTCTAATCCTTACTTACTTTAACCCTAACCTTAAATATACTGTTAAAACTAACTTATTTAATTATATGCTAGGGGGAGTATTATCGCAATATAATAAGAATAGCAAACTATATCTAGTAGCCTTTCTCTTCTAAAAACTTGTCCCTACTAAATTGAACTATAAAATATATAATAAGGAACTGCTTATAATTATTAGATGCTTTAAATAATGGCGTCTTAAGCTAAAAGAATTATTGTTTCTAATACGCGTATTAATAGCTTATAAGAACCTGTAATACTTTATAACTATAAAACAATTAATATAGCGTTAAATTTATTAGGCTAAATACCTTTTATAATTTAACTTTAAGATTATATATTAACCGGGCAAACTTAATTAAAAGCCTAATATATTAATAGAATAATTATAGAACTTACCTATAAATGCTTTAAATAAATGGATTATAAATTAATTATAGATCTTACTGCCCTCTAAACATTTTAAAAAACTATATCCTATATTTTTAGATATGGAACTTAATAGAAATAAATTAGAAGTTAATAAATAGGAAATAAAAATTAATAAACTAATAGAATACAAATATAAAAATAATATATAGATAGTAGATGTAATAAAAGCAATCTAAACTAGAAAATAATAGTATAAGAATATTACACTCGCTAAATACAAAATTTAAAATAATTAATTATACTATTAATAGAAGATAGTAGTTCCAAATTCTAAACCCTTATAATTTAAAATACTTAAATTTATATACAACTTCCCTATAGCAGGATATCCTAGCTATATAAAAACTTATAAAATTATTTAATAAGTATATTACTAGCCTATGATGCACAACTATATATAAAAATATGTTTAAGTATGCAGAATATGCGTATATAGAAAGACCTCTTATATAAAAAAGTAAGGAGTACTTTAACCGCTACTAATTCTAATACAAAAATGGCGCGATATCTTAATTAACTTTATAGTTAACTTGCCTAATAGTAATAGGTTTATAAATATTATAGTAGTTATTAACCGCCTTATAAAAATGCGATATATAATTCCTATAGACTTAATTAATGCAATATTAGTAGCTAAATGTTTTATTAAATATGTCTTTAAGTTATATAGACTTTCTAGCTTAATAATATCTAACTATAGAAGCTAGTTTGTTTTAGACTTCTAGTAAGCTCTATATAAAGAATTAAGTATTTAAATATAACTTTTAACTCTATTTTATTTAAAGACAAATAGCTAAACTAAAATTATAAACGTAATTATAGAATAATACTTATAAATATACTGCTTCTACCTATAAAATGACTGGGAAAAATGGCTGCCTTTAGCTAAGTTTACCGCAAATAATATAATAAATGTATTAATAGGCGTAATACTGTTTTATATAACCTACAGATAAGACCCTTAACTTAGATTTAAACTATAACCTAAAATTAATATAATAGGACCTATAATTAAATTAATTTAGTTAATTAACGTGTATAACTTTGCTAATTAAATAAAGTAGTTAACGGAACTTGTTTGTATCAATTTAATAATACAAGTGAGTTATATCCAGGGGCACGAAATACGTATAGTATTGTATGCTCGTTTGGATGGTGGTGACTGTCGATTCTCTTGAGGTAGACTACGTGGTCTATATACTGACGCGCCATCCCCCCTAATTAGTTATAAGCAAGTGGTTGGTGCACCAAACGCGTAAGTACGCGTTTGGTACAACAGGTGCTGTAATTATACACTGGCGGTACTTAAAGATAGACCCACTTGTATATAACCTCCGTAATTGCTTTTAATAGGACCGTAAAACACAAAAGAAATATATAGGAAATCCCTCCCGAGGTACCTTCTAGGCTGCCTTCCAAACGGTGCTTTAAGCTGGCCGTAAGTCCTACTTACGGCCCGTAAAATGAACCGTACGGCCTTCCAACGGACTGTAAATGAACTATACGGCCTTCCGACGGGCTGTAAATGAACCGCAAGTGCCCCGTTAGTCTCGTTCCACCTATTCTATAACCTTTAGATTGAGCTTATTTGTGTTAATTAGGGTTTTAAGAGCTTGGCACGGCTTTGCCTTAGTTATAGCGTCCGCTGGGTTATCTCCGCTGCTAATCCATTTAACCTCTATAATCTTACGTCGTTTGTAGGCCTAACGTAAGTATATTAGGTCAACTATAAACCTCTTCTCTTATATCGTACCTAGTTTAACTATACAGTTGTAAAGGGACTTTGAATTGGTGCATAGAACCAGGGGTAATTGCTCCAATTGTAGGATCTTCTAGATTGTTGACTTAATTGCGGCTCCTATATTAAAGCCATGAGCTAGTGCATATAGCTTAGAAGCTAGTATGTTGTGGGTTACTTATTTGCACTTAATTAAAGACTAGTAGATTATATTTACATCCTAATTATAGTCCATAAGTACAATTATAAAGCCTATTTGTAATAATAGGTCCCTATTATTGGTGAAGGAGGCGTCCATAAATACTAGTAAGCTAAGGGAATTTAGGTCCAGTGGTACAAAAGTAAGTCCTCTTATTGCGTTATCAATTTGCTACTAAATGCGTTTATTAAGCTGCTTAATATTTTCCTCTTACGGATCTGTTACCTAGGCCGTAAAGGATAGATTATAGGCAGATTTGGGTTAACAGACTGTGGCAATATAGGCGCCTCTTGTACACTGTACAACGTATTAGTCCTTTATATTTATGGTCTTACGGGTCTCTTCGCGGGAACTGGTGAGGTCCGTAGGCTTTGCTGTAACAAGCCCTAGGTTTTAAGCTTGGCATTCCTAAGTTAGCTAGATTAGGTTGCCCTTTTATATAATTAAGCCTCTATTAAACTTAATTAGAGTTTACTTAGTTAACTGCCCTTATAGCTTTACTAAGAACTTTACCTCTTATAGTTTAGTCTCTTTAGCGTCCGTAAAAGTCCGGTCTGCTAAGAAGAGGGTATTATCTATTTAGAGTCCGACAATACTAAGGCCGTTTAATAGGGTGTATAGAAGGCAGGGGTCGTAGGTTAACTGTTCCATTTTAAGTTTACTAACGTAATGCTGGTAATACGTTTTAAACTAGTGGTTTCTAGCTTTTAGCACTCTGTAAAGGGGTTTTATAACCTATAAAATTGTTCCTAGTTGCAAATTAAGCTTAAGGGGTGGTTATATAAAGATGTTTCTACTTAGGTAGGTATTAGACTGTATATAGGCTTGCGAGATATCCCGTAGGTAGAGGGCTATGGGTTTAGTTTGCTGTAGTCCAGGCATAAGTGCAAGTATAATCCGTTAACTAACCCGTTAAATTATAGGCGATTGCGTAAGGACTAAGTCCTTTGCCTAGTTGTTATACGCTTGTACAACAAGCCTTAATTTTTTTAAAGGCTTTGTTAGTACTAGGGTGCTTAATTTTGTTAATAAAGCGTAAGTTAAATATACGGACGCCTTACGGAACGTCTCTCTCCGTTACGGCCGTAAAAACACCCTTTTTAAGTAGTCTATTAATCTCCTTGCGTTATAAGTCCGTAAAAAGTGTTTCCTGTACTAGAACTAATATATCTATAGGTGGAAGTTGCCTTATGGATATACCTATAGAGGTTAGGTAATTCTTTATTATAGGGTTTTTAGTTATGGGGTGCTTTTAGGGGCGTCCTTAACCGCGCTTTATGGCATGTTTAGTAGGTTTCTGGGGGACTTCCGAAATAGGCAGGGGTGCTTCTAGTTTGTTTAGTTCAGCAGGTGCTTCTAGTTCGTCTAGTTTAACGGCACAGGTATTTTTAGACTAAAAGTAGGGTTTTACGGACGTGCTTCTAAAGTTAGTTGGTCCGCTAGGAAGTTATACGCAGCATGTTTTGTCTTCTACAGCTAGTAAATAATAAGGTCTAGTTTAGTTGCCGCTTTTATGCCATATAAGGACTTTAGAATTAAGCAGGAGGTTATAAACTGAGGTTATGTTAGGTCTGTTATGGTAATATAGGGCGCTATTAACAGCTTGTTTGGCCCGTAATTTAACTATTTTAGCCATTACCTTCCATATTGCAGCTGCTTGTTCCGTAATAGACGGGGTAAAAGGGTCTAGGTTGCTTATCCTTAGGTAGGCTCCGTAAACCAAGAGGGTGGATACTAGTCCGTTAGGGCCAGCGGTATTGTTAACAGCTTTTACGGCTATCTATAAAGCCAGTTCCTTTTAGATATCTTTACACTTATCCATAATAATTTAATAAGCTCTCCGTAAAACTAGGTGAGCTCGCTTAATAAGTCTAACAGACTAGTGCGCCTTAACTGGAACGGCTTTTATTGAAATAGCCATGGCCATAGCATACTATTGGAATTCCTTGCTAATAAAGTTCCTACTAGCGTTGTGGGTGATGTACTCAGGTGGTCCAACGTATGTGTTAATCTAGCAGGTCCGTAAAATATCCCAAGTGTATTTTATGGATATATTTTATAACTAATAGGCGGCTTAATAGCGGGTTGCCTTGTTAATTATGTATAATACTAGGCTGCTATTAATATATATAATGTCTACGTACACTAAGTGGTTAAAATTAAGGTCTTTATAAAGAGTAAACTTAAATTAGCCTAGGGAACGTCCGTATTTCTAGCAGAAGGAGCAGTATTTAGTTAGGTGGTTAATTGCCTTCCTATTAACGTTGTCATGTCCAGAGCGTTTAAGGACTCTATACAGCTTTTCAGCTAACGGGTAGCCAAAACGGCAGTATAGGCGGTGGATTTCAGTACTGGTAAGGTAGCATGGGTTATAGTCAAAAGATTCCTAAATATAGGTCCGTAAAGTCTCTCCCTATATAAGAAACGGGTGTCCGAATTGTCGTATAATTAGTAGAGTAATATACTTACTTCCTAGGGCAGTTGCGGGGCTAATTATAGTGTCCGTAACATTATTGTAGTAAACCTATAACCTATCTATGTCCATAAGACAGAGTAGAAAAGGGGTGTCCGCTTTTACTACATGGAAGTTAACTAGGCTAATTAGGGTCTTAACTGCAACTAATCTAATTAATATAGTTAAGCCGATGCCGAATTGGACGTTTACGGCCCTAATTTGCATAGTATTAATATCTATATTATTATTTATGGTGGTCTTATATGCAAGGTATTGTCCGTAACCTGTAGTAGACTTCTTAGAGGCACCTGTATTAATTATAACGCCATAGAATTCTTTAGGGGTATAGCGTTCTATAGTAATATATGCAAATAGGTCCTGTTTGCGGTCCATAACGTCTATAGCGGGTCTAATGGGTGTGCTTGTGGGCTGGTTTTTGGGTACAATTGAGTGTATAAAGGAGCGGTCGGCTAATACGGTTATAGTATTAAAGGCTTAGCTGTCTGTAAAAGGTCTAAGAGTGGTTAGGAACGTCTCTAAGGTCTCCTGTTTTTAAGTATTTAAGTTAAAGTTAATTATAAGGGCTTCTATTAACTTATTAAGGGACTCCTCTACTTCCTTTCCTTCGTGTTCTAAGATAAACTAGTTAATTTGTTTATTAAATCTCTTCTTAGACCTATTACGTTCTTCCTAGGTATGCCTTGTAGACCAATATCCTTCCTTACCACACACGAAGCACTTTTAGCTGGTTTATCTGCGGGGGTATACTTTTATACGGGAGTTGCTATGGGGGTTACGGGTAGGACTTAGTTGATGTAGGTACTGCTAGCGGTAGCGGCGGTCCGTAAAGTAGGTATCTAAGTTAGTTTATAGGTTCTGTAGGTCCGTAATAAAGGCTTAAGTACTGCCTGGCGGGTTTAAAACTTTATATATTGTAATGGAGGACTGTAAATCATTAATAAGGCCAGTTAAGGTGTCTATAGGCTTATAACAGGCGTATTTATAGGGTTCCACTTCCTGGTAGGCTATAATAAGTTTATTATACAGGAAGTTGTCTGTTTAAAGCTTAGTATTAAGGCCATGCTGTAGATGCTAAAGGTCTTTAATAAGAATTTGCAGGCACTCTACAGTCGATTTTTTGGTGTTCTTGTTAATTACGGTCTGTAACTTAATTGCATTCCATTGTGTAAGAATATTACACTTATATTCTGGCCCTTTAAAGTAGTTATGTATAGCTTTATATAGCTTATTAAAGGGAACACTAAGGGGGTTACTTTTAAGGTTGGTATAATAGTAGTTAAGGGCTAGGCCGCGCAGTATAGTAGAGTAGGCTTGGCTAAACTCCTATTTAGGAATATCAGCCTTCTAATAGAGGTCCGTAAAGATGGTTAGTTTAAAGTTAAAGTTGTCGTTTTCACCGCTATACTTAGATTCGTCGGTATAGAGCTTAGCCAGGTTAGCTAGCTCCTTGTCGTAGGTCTTTACTTAGGTGGTTTGCGGATCTATGACTTGAGCGACGGAAGGGTTTTAGTCCGTATTTTGGTTTGCAGGGGTATTACGGTCCGTAACTTAAGTACTAGGTATGCTCTGGCCCGTAAGGTTAATTCTAAGATCTCTTTAGTCTATAGGGCGAATTTAGTTAAATGGGTCGTCTATAAAACCGGAGATCCTATTAAGTTTAAAAGAGGCAAAGAGTCTGCTAGTTTTAATATAATCTAGAATCTGCTCTTTAGTCTATTCCGTTTAGTCTTCTTCGCATAGTGTATTGTACAAAGACCGTGCAATAGTAACTCGTTTATCCTTCTTAACCTATACACCTTAGTAACGTAGGAGGGTTTATAGGTTACGGGTAGCTACAAGGTTGCAAGCCTTAAAGATAGCTTCCATAAAGTCCGCAAAGTCTTCCTTGTATTGTTCCCATAGATCGTCATTTAAAAGCTTAAAGTGTCCGTATTTAAGGATTTTAAAATTAATGTAGTCGTTAACGGCGTCCGCAGACGTAAGGTTAACTCCCTGACTCCACTTCTTTTAACCTTCATTAATTTGCTTGCTTATATCTGCCATATTATATAGCGTAGTATATCTGTATAAGCTATAGCGGGTCAAAAGGAGCTTGTAGTGGGGGTAGTGGCTTATAGCAGGTGGTAGTGGCTTATAGCGGGTGGAGGAGGTCTTGTAACGGTCCGTAAAATTGATTAACGGGTCCGTAATGGTTCAAGAGGTCTTATAATGGTCCGTAAAGGCGATTAATAGGTCCGTAATGGTTCACAGGAGGGTAAAGGGTTCCGTAAAGGTCTGTATTCGCGTCTATAAACTTCCGGTAAACCATACTAAGACTTAAATAAGTATACAGAGTTGGTAATATAGTCTGTAATCCCTAACTTCCGACCTTCTAGCAGGTCGTACTAGGATTAAACGGGTGGTCGCTGTTTTGTATCGCTCGGAGGGAGGTATCGAGTAATTGCTAATCTGTGCGCGCTCACTAATCAGTGTTTATATCAATTTAATAATATAAGTAAGTTATATCTAGGGGCACGAAATACGTATAGTATTGTATGCTTGTTTGGATGGTGGTGACTGTTAATTCTCTTAAGGTAGACTACGTGGTCTATATACTAACGCGCCCTCCCCCCTGATTAGTTATAAGCAAGTAGTTGATGCACCAAATGCGTAAGTACGCGTTTGGTATAACAGGTGCTGTAATCATATAGAACTATTATAAAGTGAATTAATATATACTTAAACGTTATAAAAATGGCATGTAGATAAAGAATAAGCTCCTGTATAGGACTTTAAGGAAGGTAATATGTCTTACCTAAGTATATAAAATCTAAAGACTTAACGCCCTTTAAAGAAACTTAATTAGAAGTTTGTGGGCCTATACTAAATTAAGAAGAAACTAAGCCTGTATACCTATAAGCTTAAGCTGCCAACTAAGATAAAAATATACCTAATGTTTTATGTAAGCTTGCTATAACCTTTAAGAGATAATCCTATAACTTATAAAGTGCCGCTGCTATCTCCTATAATTATTAACAATAGTAACAGTTCTTACTTTATTAACTTAATTAATAATATACAATGGAAAATATAATTTAAACAATTTAAACTTCTTATTAAGTGGAAAGGATATAAAATATAAACCTAGGAAACCTATAATTAGATTAAGGCCAACGCGCCTTTTTTAGTAAAAGAATTCTATAAGGACTATCCTTCGCGGCCTACTTTAGCTAGATAGATATAATATAAAGGCAAATAACTATCACCTAATATAAAGATATAAAATATAATTGTCGGTATATATTCGTTTCGTATATCACGTGTATAAGGCATGTGATCTACGCGACGCGCATATGTATTATCGGGATGTGTAGATAGAACGAATAAGAATCCAACTACATATCGCACTGCACGTATATTACGTCTATTGCATTGTGTTAAAGTATCCCGACACTAATTAGTGAGCGCGCACAGATTAGGAAACACGCAGATAGCTTGGAAGACAGTTGTACTGTCTACATTGCAGTAGATTGGAAGATAGTTATACTTATCCACCTTTTATATCAGCCTATTTTAGTTAAAGAGAAGAAGAGAAACCACCTAGGAGTACTTATCCGGTATCCATAATAACTACTAGACATCTTATTCTATCTATTCCAGAAGACTACTGCGCAGAATACCTTACCCTACTTAAATAACTTAAACCGCCCCCTTAACCGCCTCCTTAACTACCTCCTTATCGCCTCCTCAACTGCCTCCTTAACTGTTCCCCTATCTTTACCCTATAAACACCCTTACCTACCTAAATAATACATAAAATACAAGATGTTAGGAATAGAGAAAGACTGGGAGGAAAAAGCAGCTAAATAGGAAGATGGAATTAACCTAACGGAAGTCACTAAGAATAAGCTAACCAACTACATATAATATAAGATGTACGTATATACGGAGATATATAACTAGCTAGACTTAACACTCTAGGAATCGTTCCAGGGAGATTTTAAGGACTTTACGGTTGATATCTTCACGTAAATCCACTTATACTAGCTTTAGAAACTACGCGATTATCTAAATACCAGAGGAGTATAGGTTAACACTAACTATAAATAAGGCAAATCACTTCTTTAATCTTTATATAATACAGCACAAGAAGAGGTCTAAATAGAATAGACTAGAGAAGAGATAAACGCACTTAAGAAAAAGTTTGGCACTAATATTAAGTTAAGAAGTATTAAGTATTATAAGACACATGGAACTTCGGAGGAGTAATAAGCAAGATATTCCTTAGTGCCTATACTTTCCACTATACCTTAATCTATAATTACCTCTACCTTTACACTATCTGTTATACCTTAACCTGCAATAATATAACAACTCTATGGACAACCTACAGACAAGGAGAACCGCCCTATTACTACAACCGGCTATAGAAAGGAAATTGCGAATACAGCTAAGATATATACAGAGGAGCAGAAATACGGTGGCATAAATGAAAGCCTTAACTATAAATTGATAATATTCTATAACATCTATAATTAAGCAGATGTACCCTAAGAAGCTTACCTTAAGGCATTCCCTACTATGCTAAAAGGACTAGCTTTAGACCACTTTTATATAAACCAACTATCCCGCCTACCATTTGCTAAAGCTTATAAACACCTTTAGAATTTCTTTAAAGGACCAGAATTTTAACGCAAGAATCTGGACAAATGGAATACCATTACACTTATAATAGTAATAGTAGGAAATACAGACAAGTCTACAAGCAAATATCTCTAATTGCTAATCCACAGACTTCGTTAACTACAGTATGGCCTTAGACCTACCTTACAAACTATAGACTTCCTTTATAACAAAATCGTCACTTCTTGCTAGGGAATACTAGTATGTAGATATACAGTCTCTAACCTACTGGATAACCTTAGAGCCCTTATTAACAAACTCTAATCGTCTATTATAGTATATAAGAAAGAGCATGCAGAGAAGATACAAGCTTTCTTTATGGACTAACAATTCTATAGAAGAGACAATAACTACAACCACAACAACCGCAATAACTGTAGCAACCCCCTGTACAACCGCAACTAACAGAAACTATATTGCTTTATATATAATAAGGAAGGATGTTGCTTATAGAAATATACTAAGGAGGAGCAAGAAGAGTCTAAGACTAAGTTTAGAAATAAGTTTAAGGACCGCTTTTAGGAGCGAATAAAGCAATATATTATGGACTACAAAGGCGACAACGACGAGGACAACGACTCAGATAATAAGATTACTAATATATTTAATGCCCTAGTAGTTGACATAGACCCTGGCACTCTATTAGACAAGGACAACCAGACTATAGTATACTATACTTTGTATGGTAAGATTAAACCAAATAATGTAACCGCTACAGCTTCAGAACTGGCTAACAGAGCATATAGCCACGCAGTTATAACTATTAATACTATAACAGATGCATTCCCTACTAACATAGACCTGTTTACGTATAACACGACTTTACACTATACCTCTATAAAGTTTATGGGTGTAATAATCGACACTAAAGCCTCTAAACGTTCTATAGTAGGATATGGTTAGTTTCTTGCGCTTTAGAAGATTAATAAAGTATAGTTAAATAAGTCTATAAAAGGTATAGTTAGTGTATAGTTCGGAATAGGTTCTATATCCTCTATTGGTTCTATTAAGGTAGATACACTAATAGGTACAGTAGAGTTCTACGTTATTAAAGTTAACACCCCTTTCCTGCTTTGCCTAGTAGATATAGATAACTTACAAGTATACTTTAACAACCTAAAGAATATCCTAATAACCCCCTTACAAACCGTACCAGTTATATGCCGATTTGGATACCCGTTTTTACTATAGGATACCTTATTACATATGTTTATTATAGAGTCTTTTAACTAAAACCCATACTACTTAACTGATGTAGAATTATGACGCCTATACTAATGCTTTAGATACCCATTAGTAGAGCGACTTAAAAGAATATTGGACCGCGCTAGCCATGAAAACAATACTAATTAAAAGATACTTAAGCATATCACCCGCTACTGCTTATACTGTTAAAAGTATGGAAAGTTACTAAGTAGATTTAGATTTACCTTAAAGAACAATATTAATTTTAACTACTGCATTATTGTTGACATTATATACATTAATAGCAAGCCTATACTTTATATTGTTAATAAAGGCACCCGATTTTAAATAGGCAGATAGCTATAGAATATTAGCGCTAAGTATATATGGGACATGTTATAAGCGTACTAGATTAACACATACCTAGGCCCCCTAGATGTAATTGCATACAACGCAGGAAAGAACTTTATTAGTAGAAAGTTTAAGTAATACGCGATTAACATGGGTGCTACCACAAAGAGCGTACCGGTCGAAGCTTATAACTTAATTGGTATAGTAGAGCGTTACTATGGCCCCTTGCAATGTATATACCACATTATCACTTTTAAGATACCAGGAATTAATAAGGATATGGCACTGTAAATGGCCTTTAAAGTAATTAATGACTCCATAGAACCAGACGGCCTAATACTTACGCTATTAGTATTTGGAGCGTACCCCTAAATAACAGAGTCTAACATACCTTCACCTACAGTAACACAGCGTGCGATTGTATTTAAGAAAGCTATAAAGAAAGTAAAAAAGATATAAGCGGAGCGCCAGGTTGCAGATGCACTTAATATACATAATGGCCCCAGCACTACCGCAATTCATAATTTACCCCTTAACTCTTTAGTACTGGTTTAGAGAGAAGGCAATATAGGATAACTTGGATACTAGGCAGGACTATATAACCTACTAAATATTAAAGGAGAAACGTGTGCTGTTAACCTACCTAGCGGCCCTATAAAGTTCCGCAGCACTGCTATTAAACTATACTTAACAGACCCTAGAAATATTCACGTTAAAGACATTTAAGATAACGGCACCTAAGTTAACAATATCTAAGTTAACAAAACTGCCTATATATGCAAACCGTCCACAGAAACCGTCTCTATATAGAAACCGTCCCTTACTAAAACTAGAGAAGCACAACTACCTTGCTAAGGAAGAGGAAGACCCTATAAGTATCCCCTTTACGTTAATACTGCTAATATTACTATATTCTTATAAGAGGACAGTAACCATAAGCAGTTTAAAACGTCCTATTAAAAGGAAATTACAGAACTAATTAAAAAGGGTATATTCAAGATAATTAACCCTTAGGACATACCCGCAGGAGTTAAAATCTTTAACTTATAATTTATAGATAAGATTAAGAACCCTAGTACTAATAAAGCCTTTAAGAAATTAAGACTTGTTATCTAAGTATATAACAATTTTAAAAAGGGCATTGTACTAACCTAGTTACCTACTATTTAATAAGTCAGCTAACGCCTTATTCTATACATTATAGCAATACTATAAGGCAACGGCATATAGTTATACCTATAAGATATCTCCTAGGCGTATATCCAATCTCTCACAAAGCTAAATTAAGACTTCTATATCCAACCACCTTACAAGTTAGGAAGCCAACTAGGTATTAGAAAGAACTTAATTTTAAAGGTAATTAAGCCTTTATACAGTGTTCCAGAAGTAGGTAATTACTGGTTTATAACCTACTATAATTATTATATTAAGGAATTGGATATAAACTTATTAATATATAACCTATACCTCTTATAGAGCAACACTCCTAACTACTTTAGCATTGTTAGCCTTTAAACTAACAACACTCTATTCCTGGCTAATACCACCTTTATAGACGCGGAGCAATAATATTTAGAAAAGGCTTAATTTCTTATAAAAGAACGCGAGTAACTTATGGTTAAGTAGTTACTTAAATTCAACAGAAGCATTATTTAACTCTCTCAGAAAGGCAATATTATTATAATCTAGGAATACTAGTGCAAGAACCTAAATATAGTCTACCTTAGCAAAATAGCTATAACCACAAGCTTAAGAGGTATTATCCGTAATATACTAACTATAAAGGAACAATACATTGCGTAACGCGTAAGAGGTGCGTATATTGCCTCTATATATCAACCAGAAGCTTTATTTAATCTCTCTTTTACTACCTAGGTAATCAACCCTAAGAAGAAAAACGTTACAGCACTTAATAAACGACTATAATTACAGATTAACAATCCAATAAGAGGCCTTACGTTTGTCAAATTGGACATTAATATATTACGCCTACTTACCTTTACTAACGCCTCATTTGCTAATAATAAGGACCTTTTATCATAAATAGGATATATACTAGTATTAGAGGACGCGTTATATAAGGCTAACATTATTCACTAGTTGTCAATTAAGTGCAAAAGAGTCACTAGAAGCATACTAGCCTTAGAACTCTACGCAATAGCCCACAGATTTAACATTGGCGCCGCAATTAAGTTAACCGTTAAACAACTTCTACAGATTAAACTCCCACTTGTACTTTACACCGACTCAAAATTACTCTATAAATGTTTTATTAAGCTAGGCACTATATAAAAGAAACGTCTTATAATAGACGTTATGTGTCTCTGTTAGTTATATAAGCGCAAAAAGATTACGGAAGTTAAATGGATTAACGGTAATAGTAACCCTGCTAACTTAATAACCAAGAGCAAGGCATCTATAGCTCTTAAGAAGTTAATTAATACTAATTACTTAGAACTGTAGACTATGGAGTAGGTTAAATAAACAAACTAAGATTTGGCGTAGCGTTGTAACGGTACCATATTCTACGGACCCTAAATTTAACTAGCTAATTAGGATTTTCCATGCCCGGCATAGAAAATCGCTATTGGCTTACTTACTACTAGCGCCTTAGTAACCCTTGCAACATGTCCGCTTACTACCCCTACTAATTCTCCTTCTCCTTAACTTAGTATCTTCATTAGACAGCAATTATTATAGGACACCCCCGTGACACCTTACACGCGTCTACCTATTTCCACCAACTTAGCAATTAGAGACTGGCCGCGAGACGGCAACCTAATGGCAATCTACGGCAATCTAATGGCAATTTAACGGTAATCTACGGCATTCTGCTATATTCTGCCAAGTTTACTAAGTCCTGCTAAGCTCTGCTAGGACTATTACTTAAATCCTGTTCTGCGGAGAAGCTATTATATATTACAGACGGAGGAGCTAGTTATTGCGTATACGCTACAAATAATGGGAATAGTATGATTTGGTTTCCTTTAGAGTTGCTCCAGTGTTGGTATATATTCGTTTCGTATATCACGTGTATAAGGCACGTAATCTACGCGACGCGCATATGTATTATCGGGATGTGTAGATAGAACGAACAAGAATCCAACTACACATCGCACTGCACGTATATTACGTCTATTGCATCGTGTTAAAGTATCCCGACAATAATAGTAGGAAACTTAAAATTAAAAAGAACTTAAACTATATTATAACACTTATAAGGTAATAAGTTGTAAATTCTTAACTAAATTAAATTATTTTGGACCTTTGGCTAAAAAGGGGGGGGGGGGTACTATAATAGGACTAGCCCAGTTATAGTAAGAATGTCTTAGTAAAACACTTAACAGATAAATTCTAACGCTTTAATTAAATTCTGCTAAATTCTACTAAAGTTAATTAAATTCCGCTAAATCCTGCTAACTTAATTAAATTCCACTAAATTCCACTAATATAATGAAATTTAGTTAAAACCTATTAAAATCCGTATAGGCTTATGCCCACGCGTCTACTGCTAAGACCTTAAATATTTAGTTATAAGTTTCCTATATTCCTTTCTCTTCTTTATATAACGTCTTGTACTCTGCAAGAGCTATATACCTATAGATTTAGATAAAATTTATATTATTCCTTTAAATCTTCCCCAAAGCCTCTTCGCGCCCTTATAACAACTATTATTAAAATAGCAAACGAACCTAAATCCCTTTTAATAACTATAAGTATTATATCCCTAATTAGGGAATAGTTAACCATAATATAACAGTCCTTTATAGATGCCTTAACTTAGCAATAAGCTACACTAAAAGCCCAGCATTAGTAATTAATGGAAGCACTCCATAAAGAACTCTGTAACGCCAAGGTATATATATTAAGGACAGCGGTAGCGGGACACCCCCTAATTGATATGCGGACACCCCCTAATTGATATACGGACACCCCCCACTGATTGAGTTTAGTTCCTTCCTGATCAAGTTAGCATACCACGTGAATTTAAGTTGTTTGCATCTGCATCAGTGCGCGACCGTCGTGCGCCCATACCTAAAACCTCGCATTTGCCTTACCTCTAACTGTTAAGCGCCGCCGCGGCCGCCCGGCTGGCTCTGTTCGCGTTAATACATCGACTCGTCGCGAGCCATCAGCATTTGAACAGAATACCGGGTATATACTACGCGTGGGCGTGGGCGTGGGCGTGGGCGCGGGCGCAGGGTGCGTACAGGTCGGCGCGACCACGCTCCCTTCAGCGTGGTAAGACCGACCTGCATCCACCGAGCGCAGGCACAGGCACAGGCACAGGCACAGGCACAGGCACAGGCACAGGCGCAGGCGCGAGCGCGGGCGTGCTCGCAGAGGCAGTTCGTAGACATCAAGCAGAGGCAGCAGCACCTGAATAAGTTTACGCGGCGCCTTACAAGGGTACAGCGCAATTAATTTTCGCGATATAGATGCAAACGACTTAAATTTACGTGATATTCTAACTGGATCAGGAAGGAACTAAACTTAATTAGTGGGGGGTGTCCGTATATCAATTGGGGGGTGTGCGCATATCAATTAGGGGGTGTTCCGCGACCGCTGTCCTATATTAAAGACCCTAATAGTAATACCTATAAACAAAATTAAAATAATGGTATCTAAACCTAACCTATTAAGTGCAAATACTAAACTAGTAATAGTAGCTTAATCTATATACGTAATAAACCTAGTACCTATTATAAAATTTAAAAAGTGTGACGGTGCTAGAGCGCGTCACCTGCTACATTGCCGTTCCTAGGGCAATTTGCCCCAATTTGCTGCAATCTGCCATATTCTGCAAGCATTACTTATAGAGTTGGCTAATTAGGATTTTCCATGCCCGGTATAGAAAATCACTATTGGCTCGCTTACTACTAGCGCCTTGGCGACCCCTTTATATCTTGCCAGTCTTTAATATTCTCCTTTTTTTTTCTCCTTAGCTTAGTATTCTTGTATAGTAGCAATCTATAAGCTTCGGTTTAGAAGCATTTATACAAGCCCGTCATATTATACTAAGCTCTCCCTATATTGCCTGGGAAGGCCTTAATAATATCCTACCCTAAAAGAAGACCTTTATCTGCAACGACGCGTTAATATATTATACTTAGACATTAAAAAAAACTTATATTACTATGCCTAGGAAGGCCCTAATAATACCCTACTTTATAGGCCGGACTATACTTAACCTGCACCCCTAAAAGAACTCTAGAATTAAAACCAAATTATACAACTTTAACAAACCTTAGGAAGCTAATAATGGCACCTAAAGCAAGCTTATCTAAAAGACCTGCCTCTACCTAAGAGGAACACAAGATCCAATTAGGATTAGAAATTAAAGATAATAATAGGCCACGACTAGTTACACACCCCCTAATTACTGCGCGCACACTCCCAATTGATACGCGCACACCCCCCACTAAACAGGCTTAGATTCTTCCTCTTCAGGTTAGAACATTATGTGTATTTGACTTGTTTACACCCAAATCGCGAAATCAACACGCGCCCATATCTAAATTAATACCTTACATTTATATACTTTTCCCTACATCTACCATGGCTCTTAACCCACCTCCATTAAAGCTGTATGATTGCGCAAACTTTACCCTTAATGATATTAACGAGCTCGCCAAAGGGCAGGGCTATGCGGTATTACAGGTGGCGAGAATGGTGGTGGAAGTCAAGATGCCTCTGCAGATGGCTTGCTAAGTGTTAGCGGCAATATTTCACAGGCTTACAGCGGCTGTAGGGCTTTGCCCTTTCAGCACGACTTTGCTAAGGGGTCCTTTAGTGCATTCCAGCTTTAATTTAAACTCTATAAGTTATACTAAGTTGAAATTAAGACTTAATTCCAGTGGTATAGTCATAGAAGTTGCATTTTAAAAGTTTAATTTTCGTGATGCAGATGCATACAAGTCAAACACATATAATGTTCGAACTTGAAGAGGAAGAATCTAAGCCTGTTTAGTGGGGGGTGTGCGCGTATCAATTGGGGGGTGTACGCGCAGTAATTAGGGGGTGTGTAACTAGTTGTGGCCTAATAATAACATTACAGATGTACATGAGTAGATTTATGCCCTTACAGCCAATTAGAAGGTTAATTGTCTTTAAGCCTAAAGTATATAAGAGACTCTAAATGTAAAGGCTCAGTCAAAAGAACAAGAATCTATTGATAGGCAGGTACGAGAATTCCAAGACAAGGACTGGAAGAAGGTCGAGGAAAGGACACGTCTATATACACGAGCCAAGTCTCCAAGCGAGCCCCTGACTAGGGTCTGTAACAGTGCCATAACACTAAAGGAGATCCTGGAAAGCCTTACTACCTTATAAAACAGCCTAGCCTCCCCTTTATAAAGCCTTAGTTAATCTATTTACTTAACTGAATATAATATACCAGAGAGTATGGATATAATAATAAAGTAATTAAAGTCCGTTAAGCTCCCTGACCCCCTACTATTGTTAAACGGCATAGACCTAACCTTTAAGAACTGGAGAATCCAGGTGCAAGGAAAGCTTTATGTTAACTATAACCATTTCCCCTCTAATAAAGCTAAAATGCTTTACCTCTTTGGTCGAACTATTGGGGACGCCTAAAAGCACCTTTAAGCCAAGTTTAAGGACAAGTTATCTATTTGGTTTACATCTGTTAATAAAATGCTATAATACCTAGCAGCTATCTATATAAACCCGAATAAAGTACGTAACGCTAGGTATGACTATAATCGCCTAATAATAAAACCGAGCTAACCCTTTGCTAAATTCTAGACTTAATTCTTGCACCTTGCGGGAGAAGGCCAAATCCCCTGCGAAAACTATTATTTAGATCTATACAATAAGCTAACGATTTAACTACAAGAAAAGATCGCCGCAACCTTAAACAATCTATTAACCTATAAAAGACTCTTAGCTTATTGCCTATTGTTAGATTTAGAACTAAGGCAAATTAATGCCCGCTCTAATTAGTAGAAGAGAACCCATAGCAATTATAAACTAATAGCTATACCTGCTGGGACTAGTGGAACTAGAAGGCTAATAGAGGTTACCCCTATATCTAAGATGGGTATAGCTGTCCCCTAGTGAGCTTTGCCTAACTAGCTATATCCTACACCCCTAGCTAGTATCCGCTGTAATACCCTAATTGACCCTACTATAGCTATATGCTTTAACTGTGGAAAGGGTAAACACTTTGTCTTGTCTTGCCCTAAGCTAAAAGATATAAGTAATATTAAGGACATAGAGGAAGAAGAAATATCCGACAAGTTAGGAAAAGAAGAACCCTAGGGAAAGACTCCTCCCTAAGGTATCCTATTAATTTTAAAAATATTAATCTAAGTTAGTTAATAGGTAGAAAACACTTTATGGTTCTATATATAGTATCTTAAAATAGATATAGAGTTAATATAATTGCCCTTATTAACACTAGAGCAAATAGCTTTGCCTTTATAAATACTGCTTATGTAAATAACGTTGCTAAGTTCTTAAATGTAAATGCTACCTAACTAGAGAAGCCTATTTAAGTAAAAGGCTATAATAGCTAAGCTGGTAGGCCGGTTACCTATATCTTAAAGCTATATATCGCTATTAATAGACAACACTAATTTGGTATCCCCTTTTATATCCTAGACCTAGAATCCCATAACATAATCCTTAGCCAAAAATGGATATCCTACTTTAATATTTGGCTAAACGTTTAATAAAGACAGTTTGTCTGGCTGGAGAATAGACCGAAGTTACCTTCTTTTATTAGAGAAATCCGTATTAACCGCAAGACATTAGCTGTAAAGGCTGACCCTATCTATTAGTAGGATATTAGGGACCGCAACCTAGCCTTTGTCTAAGAAGATGCCTGCCGTAAGGCTAGTAGGAACTCTATACTGATAAGGATACTCTCTTAAAGGACCGCAGTTAAGGAGGACTCTACTTATAGAAGTGGAAGGGATAGTAATATAGATGACTTCTAAATTGTGGAGATCTGGTTAATGGGGAAGAGGACGTACTAATAGGACGTAGAGGATAACCTTCAGAAGATGTAACAATAGCTAAGAGGAGTAAAGATAACGCCAATACACCAAAGGTGTTAGGCCGTAGAGACGCACCTGCCGTAACCGGCTTAGCGCAGGCGAGGCGCAGGCGAGGCGCCTACAAAACGTAGTCGCCCCGCACCAGAGAACAGCAGAATTCAGTTCTACAGTTCTACTTCATCAAGAACCAGATACCTATTGCATTCCG
>Ga0307507_10000091_pt1 | contig 141562 bp, 51 predicted proteins | sample 7_EM_MG_FD_207223 | JGI IMG/M metagenome (GOLD analysis project Ga0307507, IMG submission 207223) | Populus trichocarpa ectomycorrhiza microbial communities from riparian zone in the Pacific Northwest, United States - 7_EM | ecosystem: Host-associated > Plants > Roots > Unclassified | place... | reverse complement strand
CCCTATAGGAGAAGGAACCAACAACCCTAAAGTAGGGAAGATATATTAGGAAAACAGGTGGAGAAAGTAGAAGAAGAATAGTGCGGCGCTAGGGCCCAGGCCTATATAGAGAAGGAAGGGAGACGCGCAAGAGGCCAGTAAAGACAACAGTAAGGAAGAGAAAGGAGCTAAAGTAGAGTATAAAAGAGTACTAGAAAACTATCTACCGCAATATAATACTGGTTGGACCGACGCTGGAGAGATAAATAGGAGTTAAAGGTATAGAGGCAGACTTAGGCAAGGGGAACCTAAGCCGTAGCATGGGTAATGCTATAGGGGGTAAATACCTAAGGGCTCCAAGAGGGCCTAACAAAGGTAGAAAATACAATAGCAACACTCTTAAGGACAGGAATAATAGGACTAAAAGATTGGCTTTACTGGGTAGGTGTCCTAGTGGGTAGCTTAAGGTGCGAATATAGCTGGCTAAGACAGACACCAAAACACGTAATACTGTTATGCCCCTTACATACCAGCTAAGAAGCAATGCTCTTAGCAGCTGGTATAGAAAACTATAATACACTGCTCTTAACACAGAAAGGCCTTAAGGCGGCTACCCAGTAGCTTATTGGCTAAAATATGCTAGACCAGTTCCGGGTTATAAAGGAAATAGCAATAAAAAGCAAAGGGGCGAGTAATAGGCGCCCCCTAATAACTCTACAGGAGTAGAGTATAGTATGTAATACTAGCGCGTCCGTAGGTTTGTTATAGCAGCAGTGGTTCCCAAGGAGGTCAAAAAGTAAGGTAGTAGAGCACCACTGGTGACTTATAGGCGACTTGTAAGCGAGCCCTAAAAGGCGGGGAGATGGATCACGGGGTTTTCTTAAATAGAGTTTTCTCCCTATATGTATATAAGGAGTAGTCCGCGTAGGCCTAATAGGGATCCGAATCGGATGTTAAGCAATGAATAATAATAAAAACAATATATGGATAATTAATATAATAAAAGCAATTTAAATAGGAAAACAATAGTATAAGGATATTATACTTGCTAAATGCAAAATACAAAATAATTAATTATACTATTAATAGAAGATAGTAGTTCTAAATTCCGAACCTTTATAATTTAAGATACTTAAATTTATACACGACTCCTCTATAGTAGGATATCCTGGCTATATAAAGACTTATAAGATCGTTTAATAAGCATATTACTAGCCTATAATGCACAACTATATATAAAAATACGTTTAAGTATGCAGAATGTGTGTGTGTGGAAAGACCTCTTATATAAAGAAGTAAGGAGTATTTTAACCACTACCAGTTCTAATGCAAAGATGGCGTAATATCTTAATTAACTTTATAGTTGACTTGCCTAGCAGTAACGGGTTTACAAATATTATAGTAGTAGTTAACTATCTTATAAAAATGCAATATATAATTCCTATAGACTTAATTAATGCAATATTAGTAGCCAAATGTTTTATTAAGTATATCTTTAAGCTACACGGACTTCCTAATACAATAATATCTAACTGTAGAAGCTAGTTCGTTTTAGACTTCTGGTAAGCTTTATATAAACAATTAAGCATTTAAATATAACTTTTAACTGTATTTTATTTAGAGATAGATGGCCAAACCAAAATCACAAACGCGATTATAGAATAATACTTATAAATATACTACTCCTACCTATAAGACAACTGGGGAAAATGGCTACCTTTAACTAAGTTTACCGCAAATAATATAATAAACGTATTAATAGGCGTAACGCTATTCTACGCGACCTATAGATAAGACCCTTAACTTAGATTTAAACCATAACCTAAAATTAACACAATAGGACCTATAATTAAACGGATTTAGTTAATTAATATATATAACTTCGCCAATTAAATAAAGTAGTTAATAGAACTATTACGAAGTAAATTAACATACGCTTAAATATTACAGGAATGGTATATAAATAAAGGACAAGCTCCTATATAAGACTTTAAAAAAGGTAATATAGCCTACCTAAATATATAAAACCTAAAGACTTAACAGCCCTTAAAGAAACTTAATTGGAAGTTTATAGGCCTATACTAAATTAAGAAGAAACTGAGCCCATACACCTATAAGCTTAAACTGCCAACTAAGATAAAAATACACCCAACGTTTTACGTAAGCTTATTATAACCTTTAAAAGATAATTCTATAACTTATAAAGTACTACTACTACCTTCTATAATTATTAACAACGGTAACAGTTCTTACTTTATTAACTTAATTAATAATATGCAATAGAAACCATAATCTAAACAATTTAAACTTTTTATTAAGTGGGAAGGATATAAAACATAAACCTAGGAAACCTATAACCAGATTAAGGCTAACGCGCCTACCTTAGTAAAAGAATTCTATAAAGACTATCCTTTACGGCCTACTCTGGTTAGATAGATATAATATAAAGGTAAATGATTACTACCTAACACAAATATATAAAACACAATAGTAGGAAACTCAAAATTAAAAAGAACTTAAAATATATTATAACGCTCCTAATGCAATAAGTTATAAGTTCTTAACTAAATTAAATTATTTTAAACCTTTAGCTAAAGGGGGGGGGTACTATAACGGGACTAGCCTAGTTATAGTAGGAATGTCTTAGTAAAACACTTAACAGATAAATTCCAACGCTTTAATTAAATTCTGCCAAATTTTACTAAGTTGATTAAATTCTGTTAAATTCTGCTAACTTAATCGAATTCCACCAAATTCCACTAATATAATGGAATTTGGTCAAAACCTGTTAAAACCTGCATGCATACATGCCTACGCGTCTACTGCCAAGACTCCCAAATATTTAGTTACAAGCTTCCTATATTCCTTTCTCTTCTTTACACAACGTCTTGTACTCTGCAAGAGCTATATACCCATAGATTTAGATAGAATTTATATTGTTCCTTCAAATCTTCCCTAAAGCCTCTTCGCGCCCTCATAGGTATAGAACTTCCATTTTATAAAATTTGTATTTATCTATATCTAATTATAAGTTGGCTCTACGTAGGGCTTCTAAGATAAGGTTAACGTATTTCTTATATTTAGTTAGGTTATTACTATATACTAGGATATTGTTAATATAAGTAGTATTAAAAACATCCAGATAAGGTTATAGGGTATTATTTATAAAGTATTAGAATAAATTTAGGGCATTTATAAGGCTGAATAGCGTTACTAAGTATTTAAATAGTCCGTATCTAGTACGGAATATAGTAAGCTATTTATCTCCTTTTATAATATAGATAAGGTTAAGTTTTATGTAATAGCGAGCCTTACTTAATTAGTTTAGTATCTCTTAAATTAATAGAAGCGGGTATTAATTCTTAATAGTAATAGCGTTAAGAGCTTAGTAGTCTATATAGAAGCGTAGACTACCGCCAGGTTTCTTAATAAAGATTATAGGTATAGCTATAGGCGAAGAGCTTGCTCTAATAAATCCTTTACTTAGGTATTTGTCTAGGTACTTCTGTAGCACTTAGAGTTTATTTTAGTACATTCTATATAGGGGTCCAAATTCTAGCTGTTTTACTTTTTTAAGTATAATCTTGTGGTTATATAGTTAGTACTCTACTAACTTATTGGCTTCCTTTTATAAGAATACCTCTAGGTGCTTATAGTGGCATACTAATACTTTTATAGCAAGGTTAGTGTGCTTCTTTAGTATTAGGGCCTTTTTAATATTAGCTATTATAACAGCAAAGATTATATATTTAGGTTTTCTGGCAAGTTATACTAATAAGGTAGCTCTAATTATATAAATATCTAAGGTATTAAGCGGGCTTAGATTATCCTTAGTTTCTTATATAGTTTTAGGTTTAGTGTTAGATATAGAGTTAGTATTAGATTTAGGTTTAGGTTCTTTAAGTATCCTTTTTATAGTAGAATACCAGTTCTTCTAGTACTTTTATATATTAAGCTTAGGCTTCTATTTAGTTTGGGGCGGTATAGTATTTAGGATTGGTTTATATAGTTTAGTATAATTTTTAGGTTCTTAGTGGACGTTAGTAGAAATCTTATATTAGTGAAATTTAGTGGAATTCTTAGGTTAGTGGAATTGGGTATATTTCTTAGGTCTAAGGTAGACATTAGTAGAAATTTTAGACTAGTAGATCTTAGTGGATTTTCTAGATTTTGGTTTAGGGTCTAAGTAGTAAGTTATAAAACATTTCTACTTACAATAGGAGGTAGTAAATAAAAGCTTAAGGTTGTTTTAATTAATAGTTACCTTATATAGCTTTATCTAGGGTTTTCTAAAAATTATTAAGTAACTTAGAGTGGTAATAAAAGGCCTAATTAGTTCTTTGTGGTTTAGGTATTAGAGTCTTAAGAATACTATATAGGTAATAAAGCCTAAGATAGTGCGTTTGCCATTAAATCTAAATATATTAATATGCCGGTTAAGGGGGGTTAGAGTAAAACCATTATTTTATACAAAGATCTTATTAATAAATCCTATGCTACTAGCTCCTATATTAATTAGGACTTAAGCATTAGCCTATTAATTATTCTGCTAAAGATAATAGTTAACAGTTATGCTATAATCCTAAAAGTTAGAGTTTATAACATTTAGAGCATTTAATAAGATCCTAAGGCAGCGCCATCCTAGAGAGTAACTTAGCTCTAGGACCTTCCTTTTAGAGGTAATTAGGGTAGGGTTCCTATAAAATATTAGTTATAGCTTTATCCTTATAAGTAGTGCTTACTAAATACAGGGCTAGAACTGGGTAAAGATTAGGGATAGTAACTAGAGGATCAATACGGTAAACAGTTGTTAGTGTTAGCTATTTATAAGTTATATTAGGGTATAGGGATAAAGCAGTATCTTAAGATATAATCCTTACTTTCGTATTTAAAGTAAAGGCCTAGCTTAATATATTATTCTTATTTAGGGGACCCTAGTAGAGCGTATCCTAGGGTCCCTATATTAATATTCATGGCATTAGGGTGCTTAGGCTAAGATAATAACTTAATAGATATTTATGGAGTTGTTATATTGTATTAAGGAGTGGACTTTAATATTAGGCATAGTATATTATTATACTATTTATTAATAACGTTTACGCAGGCGTTAAGGGCTCCTAGTAGGTCTATACCTATTAGGGAGGTTTTTAATTTAGGGCTTAGAGACTTAATAAGGCTGTTAACTAGTACAGAGTTATTCCAGCCTGTTTCCTTTACGTAATAGTTAAATTTGGAGAAGTATACTAGGAAGCTTTTCGTTCTTTAAGTTATATAGTTTATCTTCCTCTAAGTAGTAGCTTGGCAGTTTAGGTTACTATATATAGGTTTAAGTAGTATAACTAGACTTTATACTAAGTTCGGTTAAAGGGGTTTAATAAGGTTAGCTATATCTCCTTCTAGTTAACTTAGGGCGTAGCAAAGTTAGTTAGCTTTAGTTAGGTAGTAGTTAGTATTATTAGTTAACTTATTTTTAAGCTAGCTTAAGAATAATTAAAGTTCTTATTGTTTACTAGTAAATATTAAAGGGTCTGGTAGTTGTTTAAATTATTATAGTATAGTAGTTGGATTGGGGTAAATAGTTACTATAGGTTTAGGACTCTTATCTCACGTGTTTATCTCTAGAGAAGGCGTTTAGTCTTAGGGCCCTATTATAGGCATTTTAAGGGTGCGGACTTCTTCTTAGAGGTCCTTAATTATTTATAGGTGTTATACCTCTTATTTAGCTTATTATTAAGTTAAAGTGGCTTAGTTTTATATAAGGGCGTCTATAAAGGACTTCTATATCTCTGCTAATTGTTCTTAAAGTGCGGATATAATACTAGCGGCTGTTATAGGGACTTTAGAGTTGTTTTGTATTTTAGAGGGTAGTATATAAGGCTTATATAATATAGTATTACAAAATAGGTATAAGCGGTGATAATATATAGCAAAGTAGATATTATTAAGCTATATATATAAACTGCGTAATAAAGTTAAGACCTTGCGTAAAGAGAGAAGGTAAGAAAATAGGAGAAAAGGGTATATATTATTAGTTTAGTTGCTTAGTTAATATATATATAGAGCAAAATAGGATTTAAGTAGCGGTCCTAGCAGAACTTAGTAGAATTTAGTAGACTTGGCAGAATATGGCAGAATGCGGCGGATTGCCGTTAAATTGCCATAGATTGCCATCTCGCGGTTGGTCTCTTCTTGCTGCGTTAGTAGAAACAGGTAGACATATATAAGGTGTTATAGAGGTGTCCCATAACAAGCTATAGGTAAAAAGAACGCTATATAGAAGGAAATATAACGGCTAAAGAATAAGAAGCTATAACTCCTAGAGTAGGGAAAACTGTAGCTGCTTAAAAAGTAAGTAGAAGTATTACACCGGCATTAGCGCGGTAAGGTAATGTTAACTCCTATTCCTAACTAATATCTACTACCTTAAAGTATCTTATTAGAGTATTTAGATGGTGGCTTAACGTATTTAAACCCTAAGCTAAAGGATATAGATACGTTAGACGCTCTATTAGTAAAATAAGCTATTAAGATAGAAAAGATTTTTCTATATTATAGTAAGAGCATTTAAGAGCACTAAGACTTCTATAATAGCTTAAAGCTGGCGTTCCGCCTAAAGCCTAACGCCTTTATAGATAAGGATACCAAAGTCGCGTTTACTATATAATATATAAAGGGGACTAACTAAACCCTTTAGCTATAATATAACGCTATGGAACCCTACCATAGGGGCCTCTATAGGAGAGCCCCGTGCTCTTATATATACCTTATATATAGCTTACGTCAGCTACGCGTAGGTATATTACCTCCTTACGCCCTTAACCCTTATAATTAATCACATAACATCTTATAGCTACTGCCCCTATCCCATAATATTACGTTACGCCTTTTTACTACTAACACTTAGCCTATAACCAATTCTACGTCTCTGCAATACTATAGGCGCTATTAGAAGCAGCGTGTCTATATATTACCTCACTTTATACTTCTAAGGAACCTATAATAGTATGAGAATATTCCTTACTAGCCACTATATTAAACCTAAAGAATAATCCAATACCTATACTTAACCTATAACGCCAATTAATCCTAAGAGAATTCGATTTATTAGTCCTAGCCTTAATCCCTAAGGAAGTGGACACTAATAATATCTTATCTTTTATTAACTATATAACTAACTACGGATAAGTAAGTGAAAGGACTACTACCTATTAAAATAAAAATATAAGACGCCGAGACGTTTATAAAAATAGTAGTATAAAAACCTAATAAATACTACCGCCTTTTATAGAACTACTACCTAAGGCTTATATAAGCTAAGATGCGTACTGCCTAAGATTGTAATATTATCTAAGACCTATAAGCTTATAAAGCGCTTGCTAATAATACGCGTTAAAAAACTAAAGATAACCTCTGTATATCTAAACGCGATATCTAATAGTTAAAGAAGGCTAAGATTGCACTTATTACTACAGTTACTAAAAAAGAGGGTATAATTAAGTACCTATAATCTTAGCTTAATGAGCACATTTATAATAACACTAGATACCTCTTTATCGCATATAACACTACCTAAGTCTCTACGCCCCTAGCAACCTTACTTACTTAACACTTAATAGAGGGTTAGCTCTAAGCAGCTTTACCTAATAGGAACCCCTACTAAAGCAGTGATAATAAAAGCTATAATAATTAAACCTAAGCTGCTATTATAGGGTTTAATATATATTACCTTAATCCCCTAATCTTTTAGGGGGACTATAAGGAATTGTTAGGTAAAACCTAAGTAGATAGTTATATAGCCGCAAGGTATAGGCGACCCTAGGGCAACCTAGAGGTGACTCGTCTATAAGGTACGTGCGCTATATATAACTAGGGAAAACCCTTCTTTACCTCGCATATAGACTCCTCCTTTTCCCTTAAGGATTTGTCTATCTATATAATATACTCTATTGTTCCATTATTAAGCTCCCAATCCATATTCTTACCTTACATTTAAATCCTTCCCAATCTCCTTAGGAGGATAGCCGGGTTAATTTTTCCACAATGCCTCTAAAAAGAAAACTAACGCCTACGCCTAACGGTAATACGCTAACGATATAACCGCTAAACGCCTTAGGATCTAGTGCAGACAAAACCGCTAAAAATATACTAGTAGAATTTAAGCCACCTTCCAAACCTTAAAATAATTAGCCACCTGCAAACGCTAGAGACTAGTTTAACCTATATACCTGGGCTTAATAGGAGCTTAGCAAGATTACTAGTGTTTTACTAAATACTACTAACATAATGGAGCTAGATAAGCTGGCTAAGAAAATAGCCAACTTATAGAGTATTATTAATTTAATAAAGCCCTTCTATCGCCTCTCTAGTAAAGAGTATAAGTTATATAGCAAACGCATACGCTAAACAAATCTTAACGCCCTAGTTAAGAAGTTACCACCTAATATTAGTAGTATAACTTAACAGCATTTTAACCATTAGATTACTGCAGTTAAGAACTAATTTAAGGTTAATAACGCTAACTAAGACTATAAGCAACGCACGCGCTAGGCTATTAAAGGTCTTATAAAAGAGAAGACAATTGCCTAACTAGTTTATTACTAGTTAGGTACTAAAAATAAAGGTCCCTTACTATAGGATAAGTTTAAAACTATGGTCTAAGACCAGATTAGGAACCCTATAGTAAGACGCTTTAATAATACTACTATATACTATATAGCTATTATAAAGGAGAACTAGAGGTTTAATATCTTCCCAGCCCGTATGCGTAGCTTAGAGGACCGTTTCTTATATACCCCTTTTATTAACCCTAAGTAATAGGTAGACTTTTAGTTCTTATACCTTTTAGCCTACTTATAAGCAGAGCTCTTCTACTAAAAATTTGTTAAATAGGTAAGAACCATAGAGGACCTCTTTGTTAAAATCCGCCGTATAGAGTAACTACTTAACACTATAAAGCTTGCAGAAGATTGTGTAGTTAGTAGCAGCAAATCCTTATACTTAAAGCATAGTTATAGCATAGGCTTTATAGAGTTAGGTTTAGGGAACAGAACCTAAAAAGGGCAACGCTTTTCTAAGCAAACTCCTAGGGAGACTACTTAAAAGCTAGATAGCTTAAAGGACCCGTTAAACGCTAGTGCTATACATACAAGTTAAAAGAGACCCGCGGGTAACTACTATAAAGAATACTGGAAGCAAGCCAGTAAAGATAAGTTAGGCTAGCTTTTGGAAAACCTAAAGCCCTAGTAGCGCATCTCTCTTAACTGCAACTAGGGCCTAACATAGAGGGAGAGAAAAAATGCATTATGGTATATATTGCGATAGATACGCCCTAGGGTAAAGTCCGCCTATATTACTTATACAATAATAGGTGCTAAATTAACCTTATTAACTAAGATATCGTCTATAGGTTTAACCTACCTATAAGCTACGCGCTATATTTATATAAACCTATTACACGTTTCCTTAATAGCAACTATATAATAATCTAGGATGCCTATAATCTAATAGTCACCACTAGCGACTCCTAGGGTACCCCTTACACTATTAGCCCCTAGACCTTTTAGGGTGGCTTATTTAATAGTTATAATATAGTTCTTAGATAGGATTAGCTTATAAAAGCGGATCTATTAATTAGCTTTTATTCTAGACAATTTATCTAGGGTACTTTAGACCCTAGACGCCTCTAAATAGTCACCCTTAATGCGCTTTTAATAGATATTAAGGCTGGCAAAATAGTCTATTTGCTATAGCCAGAAGACTCCTTTTTTACGCCGGTTATAAATATAATAGAGGACCTGTTATTACTAGTAGTAAGTACCTATGCAGACCCTCTAGACGTAGAGATACTGGTTATAAATATAATAGAGGACCTGTTATTACTGGCAGCGAGTACCTATAGAGACCCTCTAGTTGTCACAGCGACTCAGTCAATCAAGGCATAAGCGCCGTAAAGAACGTATGCAAGCCTGTACGATTTGAATGTCTATGGACTCGGATATCAAGATGAGGAGCAGAAGAAGGTCGTGGAAAGGACACGTCTATATACATGGAGCCAAGACGTAAGCGAACCCCCCTGACTAGGCCCTATCCAGGTTACGCGCACCAGTGCCGTAATACTAGTGCTAATACAGATTGCCTTAACTTAGGGGGGAGGTAATTAAAACTCTAAAACTATTAAGTATATTATAGTAAAGCTGTATACACTTTTAGTATAAGTATACCTACAAAACATATATTGGCCGCACCCTTCTCTTTACTAGCTCCTAAAAGCACACTACTATATAATAGTTGCCTTAACCTCTATAGACCCTAGCCTACTAGATATATATAAAGAGGAGATTAATATCTTCTTTAATAAGTTAGTAAGTATACTACCTTAAAACTCTAAGTATAACTATATAATTAACTTAGAAGAAGGTAAGACACCACTATAAATGCCCATCTACAACCTTTTATAGAAAGAGTTGCAGATCCTATAAGAGTACCTAGAGAGTGCTCTTAAGAAGGGCTGAATTAGGCCCAGTAAGTCGCCTACTAGAGCGCCTATCCTCTTTATACTAAAAGCAGAAGGTATAATATAGCTATACGTCGACTATAGATGCCTAAATAAGATTACAATTAAGAACTAGTATCCCTTACCACTGGTTAGCAAACTCTTTAATAGGCTAGCTATATAAAGATATTTATAAAGCTAGATCTTTATAATATATACTATATAATTCGCATTAAAAAGGGAGATAAATAGAAGACCGCATTTAGGACATACTGCGGTCACTTTAAGTACCTAGTAATATCCTTTGGTTTTACTAACGCCCCTATAACTTTCTAGAGCTATATTTAAAGGGCTTTAGGGACCCTAGTAGATACTATCTGCATAGTTTACCTAGATAACATTCTTATCTACTTAAATAATAAGGTTAAGCACGTTAAGTATATTAAGTAGGTACTATAATAGCTCCACACTTGGTGCCTCTATGCCAAACTATTAAAATGTATCTTTTATACTAAGAACATTAAGTTCCTATGCTTTATTGTTATACCTAAGGGTATTATAATAGATCCTACCCACGTAAAAGCTATTAAGAAATAGCCTGAGCCTAAGTCCTATAGGGACATCTAGGTCTTTCTTAGCTTTGCTAATTTCTATAGGCGATTTATCTAGAACTACTTGGATACCGTATACCCCCTATATATATATCTTGTATAGGTATATTGCGACCTAATATTAAATAAGGCGAAAAAGAAATAGAAGCGCAAGAAAGGGCCCACTAAATAGTATTAACCTTAGTCCTAGCCCAATAATACTTAGTAGGCGTTTTATAAGCTACGCGCTATATTTATATAGGCTCCTCTACTTTACCACTTTAACCCTAATTTACCCTTAATAGTAATTACTAACGCTTCTAATTACGCCTATAGCGGTATACTTCTATAGCCTTTTAGGTAGGGAGATTAACTCCACTAGTACCTAATTGCTTATTATAGTTAGAAGCCTACTAGCCTAGAAGTGTAGTATAATATATATAATAAGGAACTACTCGCTATAGTGTAATGCTTTAAGACATAGCGCCACTACCTTAAGCACGCCGCATATACAACGCGCGTACTCTACAATTATAACAATCTTAGGTACTTTATAACTATAAAGAGCTTATCTACTTACTAGGCCTAGTACGCTAAGGAACTAGCTAAGTTTAATTTTAAGATTAAATATAAGCTAGGTAAAGCAAATCCCGCTAATATACTATCCTAGCGCCTAAATTATACTAAAGGCTTTAAAGATAGCAGTAAGAGGACAGTCCTTAATGCTATGCTGCCTATATTATAGTAAAAGTTGCGGGTTATAGGCTTTATAGGCAGCCCTAGTGCTACTACACCAAACCAGTAAGTATCATGCGTGTAGTATATAATCAACTCTTATAAATATGGCGCTAGCAGACCAGGATATCCTACTATTCTCTTTAAGACCTCCTTAACCGGCCTAATAGTGTTTAACTATAGGGAAGATCCCTTAGCCTAGGCAATGGTCCCCTATAATAACCCGGCGAGTTACCTATATATTATATATTACTTCGCTAGCACTAACTTTACGTAGAGTCTCGTACTACAGCAAGAGGTAGTAATAGCTATTTTAGCCAAAACGGCGTTTATAGAACACCCCCTAAGTTACTAGTTAATTTTATTTATAGAGTATAAAAAAGGGACGCCTTTATATACTCTATATATAATCAGTTAACCTAGGGATAAGTTCCTGCTGGTAATAAGGACTATACCCTTAATAATTAAGGACTCCTAAGGCAAAACAATAAGGTCTAGGTGCTAAATTATATACTATTATAATAGGAGATCCTTAAGCGGAATTATAATAATCCTATAGGTAGCTACTATAGATTTAACTATACCTATAAGGTAATTGCGCAGAAGTACGCTTAGAACGGTCTTACTAAAGATCTTTATAAATACTTAGATAACTACAATGCCTACTAATATTATAAATCGCGCCGCTATAAACCCTATAGTAAGCTATAGCCTCTTTAGGTCCCCACCTAAGCCTAGTAACATTATTTACTTAACTTTGTTATAGATCTCCCTAAGTCTAAGACTCTTAATAGCATAGAGTACAACTCCGTCCTTATCCTTATAGACCATTTTATAAAGCTAGTATACTACTATCTAGTATATAAGATAATTAATACTATATAACTCGCAGAACTCTTATTTAGAGTCTTTATATAAATAAGGCCCCTAGATAATATTATCTTTAATAGGGATAGCGTGTTTATAAGTAAGTACTAGAGTACCATATACTACCATCTCTATATTTAGCATAAGCTTAGCACCACATTTTATCTATAGATAGATAGTTAGACGGAACGCCAAAACTAGGAGCTTAAGGCATACCTATATATATTCACGAACTAGAAATAGTCTAATTAGGCCTCCTTACTTAATAAAGCAGCCTTTACCTATAACTCTAAGGTCTATACTATAATAAAGTATTCCCCTATTAAGCTCGCCTATAGCTAGCTGCTAAACGTCCTAGACAGAGTTCTAGACGGTATTTAAGACGCCTAGTAAAGTAGGGAGGGGTCTAAGTTAATAAATATTTAACTTATAGAGATATATTTATAACGCCTGCGCCTTATATATAAGGCAGCGGCAGTATTAATAATACACGCCTAACAGCTTTAGGTAAAATACTATAATTGTTACCATCTAGCTAAGCATTTTGCCGTTAGTGAATAAGTCCTGCTCTCTTCTAAGAATATCCATATAAAATATCCCTATAAGAAACTTAACAGCAAGTTTATAGAACCGTTTTAGATCCTAAAGCGCGTAGGGTAGTAAGCATATAAGCTAAAGCTCCTACTTACTATAGCATAGCTCCACCTAGTCTTTTATGTCTCCTTACTAGAGCCTTATAGGTCACACCCTAGGTTTTAACCCCTAGCAGTAAAAGAGCTTAAGAAAGGCAGCTAGAAAGTAGAAGCAATTATCGCCCACTAGAATTATGCTAGATAACCATAATACCTTATTAAATAGCTAGGATAGCTAAATAAGTATAATAAATAGAAATAGAAGATAGAACTTAAGAATTATTAATAACTGCTAGATAAGTACCGTAAGTAGAATACCCTAGCCTTATAGCTAAAGCATAGGTAAAAAGTAAGCGCCGCTACTAAAATATAACCTATATTAAAGCGGAGCAGAGAATATCCTAAGGGATTAAAGAATAAGCAATGCTTATAATAAGAACTGCGGTATATATATAGGGTAAAGCGCAATTTATTAATATTCTATATAAGCCACACTCTAATATAACCTAGCTATACTAACAACTTATAGGCGACTTATAGGCGAAGCTATAGTATACGCTAATAAAGCTTAATTTAGAAAGCACCCTTTCTAGACCTAGTCCGTTACTCTATGCTAGCTTAGCAGATTATTATATTAGAGAATAGGTATAACGGGCTTATATAAATGCTTTTGAACCAAAGCTTGTAGATTGCTACTATATAAGAATACTAAGCTAAAGAGAAGAAGGAGAAGAAGACTGTTAGTAACTAATGAGATATAAGGGGTCGCTAAGGCGCTAGTGGTAAGCGAGCCAATAGCGATTTTCTATCCCGGGGATGGAAAATCCTAATTAGTCAGCTCTACAAGTAGTACTGGCAGAGTATGGCAGAATATGGCAGATTGCCCAGAAATGCGGCAAATTGCCCTGGAAACGGCAATGTAGCAGGTAACGCGCTCCAGCACTATTATATCACCCCCCCCCCCCCTCCTAAAAAAGCCTGCCCTTAGGCTTTGTCTAAGTTCTTTATTATTATTTAGATTATTATAGCTATCTAGTCCCTCTTCCTAGTATTTAATCTAGCTGTCTAATCTACGTGGTGGTTTAGGGAGGTCTAGGTGGGCTAGGTGGAAATCTCGTAGCTTATAGGGAGAGTACTTAAAATTGGATATAGGGTACCATTCTAGATCTTTATCATGACCTACTTAGCTTACACAGTATTTTAAGGTACTACGGTCCTTCTTAACTGCTAAAATCTCTTTAACTTCCTATTTCTTATCCTCTACAATCTAAACTAGCGGTAGGGGGTTATTATACTATCTAGGCAATAGGTCGTCCACGGCCTTCCATAATTAGTCTAGGGAGAAGACAGGGTGGATCTTTATTAACTCTAGCAGCTTAACCTTAAAAGAGTTCCCTACCTTCTTAGGGATCTTATAGGAGCTAGCTATTTAATAGTCTAGCTTGCGGCTCAGCCTCTAGGTCTTCTAGTTCTTTATTAATACCTATACCTTATCTCCTATATAGAAGTCTACCTTATAACAATATTGGTTCACGTCGGCCTCTTTCTTCTTTTATGCCTTTTTTATAATTGCTTAGGCAGTCTCCTAGGCTCTATGCATTCTCTTAGTAAATATCTAGGCCTCTTTATAGCTAAGGCGTTCGCGGGCCGTTATAGGTCCTATAGGTCTATCCCAATTAAAGGATGTTTGTGGCTTATATCTATAGAGTAACTTAAATAGTAACATTCCTATACTATTATAAGGGAGCGTAAGCTATGCGTGGTCTATTATAGGCAGTAGTTCCAACTAGTTATCCTAGTAGTAATTAATAAAGGGGCAAAGTCGCTAGTTAAGGTATTAGTTTATAATCTTAGTTTAGCTATTAGTTTAAGGGTAGAATATAATAAAGAGTTTAATCTTAATCCTAAGAATACGGCAGAATTCATCCTAAAAGTCTAATATAAATTAGGGTTTATAGTTAGAAACAACTAACTTAGGAGCGCCATAGATCCGGTAAATATTATTAATATACATCCAGGCCATATCTTTTATGGTTATAGTCTTAAAGCAGGGAAGGGAAATAGCTTACTTACTTAGTCGGTTAACTACTATAAAGGCTATATTATAGCCATATTTGTCCTTTAGGAATAATTTAAAGTCTATTATAATATGCTGCTATAGGTGTTTGGGAACTAGCAGTAGTTATAACCATCTAAGGGTTTAATCCCTAGGGGTATCTACCCGTTTACAAGCATAACAATTTCTAATAAATCATTCTATATTATATAGGAGTCCTTACTAGTAGTAGCAAGGCACTAGTAGTTAGTAGGTCTTATCTTAACTAGGGTGCGCTGTAGAGACTTAATAGTGGGCTTCACAGATTAGCTCTATTTATAGGTTGTTAATATCTAGAACTATAAGCTGTTCTTAGTATAAGAACAGTCCGTCTTCCATTTCTAAATTAGGGTTATCTTTTATAGCTTAGTCGCGGAGGGCTTTTAGGGATTCAGCTGTGCGGTTTATAATTAGAATGCGGTTAATTAGTCCTATTAGTTTATCTAGGATCTCTCCTTCTATAGGCGCTAGCTTATTCTATTTAGAGCTTAGTTTCTTAAGGATATATAGGTTAAGCTATTCAGGACGGAGGAGGGCACGTATCCGGTGCTAAGCTTTTAGCTTATCCTATAGTTCTACGTCCTGTTCTCTCTAAGTAAGGGTATTAGCTTTAGAATTTTGCGTAATAGGGCAGTATATAATTATAAAGAAGAATTAGGAGAGTATTTTAGCCCACCTAGCCTATTAACTAGTAAGCTGCTTTATTATTATAAAATACTTAAGGGCTTTATAATTAGTATAGACTTTAATTTAAGAGTCTGTGCTTCTAAGCTCTGCACGCTACTAGAATAACAATTATATAATAGCTAGTATTTCCTTGTGTACCTTATAGTTATACTTAGCTAGGGCTATTATCTTTAAGAAAAATGTAATAGGGTACTACTTGCTATCTAGGTGTAACTATAAGAGAACTCCCACTATTACTCTATTAGAGGCGTCCGTTTCTAGCATTAATTTAAGGTCCAGGTTATAGCAACAGAGAATTAGGGAGGAGGTAAGTTAGGCCTTTAACTCCTTAAAAGCTTCTATATAATTATTATTAAAAATAAAAGGCATATTGTTCTTCGTTAGTTATATAAGAGGCTTAACTATAACCCTATAGTTATAGATAAACTAATGGTAGAAGTTATAAAAGCTAAGGAAGGACTAGATACCTTTTATAGTATAAGGAGGTTTCTAGTTACATATCGCCTTAATCTTCTTAGGGTTAACTTTAATCCCTTCTATACTAACAATAAACCTAAGGTACTTTATTTATTTTACTCCAAATTTATATTTCTTAATATTAACTTATAGGCCTGTATTCCGCAGCCTCTCTAGGACCTTTTTAATATAAACTTGGTGCTTAAGTTTATTATCTAAGTATATAAGAATGTTATCTAGGTATACCGTGTAGAATTTATTAAGGTAGTTAAAAAGAACATTATTTATATACTATTGGTATATAGCTGGCCTATTTATTAGTCTAAAAGGAAGAACTTTATATTTATAAGAACCGTAGCAGGTATAGAACGTTATTAAATCCTCTAATATAGGGTCCATCCTAATTTAGTAAAAAGCTTAATAAACATTAAGCTTAGTAAAGATTTTAGCTTGGCTTAGGCATATAAGGGTCTTGTTAATTAGGGGGAGGGGGTAATAATCTTTCTAAGTAATAGTATTTAGTTTCTAATAGTTAATATAGAAGTAGAGGCCTTTATTAGGTTTCTTTATAAATAGAATAGGGGAAGTAAAAGGGGCTGTAAGGGCGCGAAGAGGCTTTGGGGAAGATTTGAAGGAACAATATAAATTCTATCTAAATCTATGGGTATATAGCTCTTGCAGAGTACAAGACGTTGCGTAAAGAAGAGAAAGGAATATAGGAAACTTGTAACTAAATATTCAAGGTCTTGGCAGCAGACGCGTAGGCATAAGCCTATGCGGATTTTAACAGGTTTTAACTAAATTCCATTACGTTAGTAGAATTTAGTGGAATTTAATTAAGTTGGCGGAATTTAGCGGAATTTAATTAACTTTAGCAGAATTTGGCAGAATTTAATTAAAGCGTTAGAATTTATCTGTTAAGTGTTTTACTAAGACATTCCTACTATAACTGGGCTAGTCCCATTATAGTACCCCCCCTTTTAGCTAAAGGTCTAAAACAATTTAAATTAGTTAAGAATTTATAACTTATTATATTATAAGCGTTGTAATATATTTCAAGTTCTTTTTAATTTTGAGTTTCCTACTATCGTGTTTTATATCTTTGTGTTAGGTAGCAGTTGTTTGCCTTTATGTTATATCTATTTAGCCAAAGTAGGCCGCAAAGGATAGTCTTTATAGAATTCTTTTACTAGGGAAGGCGCGTTGGCCTTAATCTATTTATAGGTTTTCTAGGTTTATGTTTTATATCCTTCCTACTTAATAAGAAGTTTAAATTATTTAAATCGTGTTTTCTATTGCATATTATTAATTAAGTTAATAAAGTAAGAACTGTTACTGTTATTAATAATTACAGGAGGTAGCGGCGGCACTTTATAAGTTATAGGATTATCTTTTAAAGGTTGTAATAAGCTTATATAAAACGTTAGGTGTATTTTTGTCACGAAATGCATTTAGAACAGTTCATTGATGAAATGGGTTGATTGATTGATGATCTTGTATCGTGTCTTTTTAACCTTGATCTGACGTGTCTTCAGTGACGTGTCTTCGTGTATATGACTCGTGCACGTGACCCACGCCTTTAGAGAATATAGATTATCTAACACACCCCCTTAGCTTTAAGCTCTTTAAGGTTAAAGCTAACCACCTTCTTATATCCGTCAATGCGTTAATTAAACCATAATGTTGTCTAAATCCTTCCTTCTCACCCTAACCTTCTCTTTTAGGTCCTCCAGTTGCTTCTCCTTATTTAGCCGCTCCTTAATATCCACTATTCTGACTAGGTTAATGAAGTTCTAAAACCTCTACTTAGGTAGGGCCTTTATAAGTCTATCGGCAATTATCTCCTTTGTCGCTGTTTATTGAAATTATACTTATCTTATTGCGTATTCCTGACGTAGCTAGTATTAATAGATGTTAATATATCGGAGCTTTATAATTAGCTTTACCGTATCTTCTATAATTAGTTGGAGTATCTAGGTATTATCACATTTAATAATTAAAGGCTCATTTAGCCTTAATATTATTACTTTAAATAGTCTACTAATAAAGATAGCTTTCTTTACTATTTATAATAGGGCTAATAACTCGGCTTCCGTGCTTAATGTCGTAACTATACCCTGCTTGTTTGCTCTCCAGGCGATTGGTCCCCTAAATAGCTTTATAATATATCCTTGTAAGCTCTTTCTATTAACGGAGTTGTCTACAAATAATGCATTACTGGCATAGATAAATGATTGCGCTTTACTTCTACTATCTCTTCTATTATCTCGTCCTTTGTCGCGTATTCTTTTGTCTCTCCCTCTACCGTTTGTTTCTTCCTTATCTCCTCTATAGTAGATTGCTCTGCTCCTCGTGCTATATAGGTACTAGATTATTCTATCTACCGCTTAATAATGCTTTTAACTTGGGTTCTAATTAAACCTTGCCAGCTATAATACTGTAAAAGCAATATCTGGACGCGTTGTAGTGGCTGCATAGAGTACTAAACCCAATTTTCTCTAATATAGCATTGTAGAAGCTGCTTCTCTTAGTAGGGATATAGGACGGACTAGTAGGTTTATATTAGGGGACAGAAGCGTCGGACGGACTAATTGGTGATTAGTAGGGAGGAGTTTAGATTCTGCTATAGGAGTGTCTAGAAGATGCCCTATAAGATCTATCTTATACTAATTAGCTATCTTCTCGATATAGGCTTCCTAGGATAGCCATAGGAGCCTCTGGCTATGATTGCGTAGCACGTGGATTCCTAGGAACTATTTTAGCTCGCCAAGGGTACTTATCTAGTATTCCTTGCTTAGCTCCTTAATTGCTTCTTAAGCTTTCTTCTTATCTGTCTTTCGGTAGCAGAAGACAATATCGTTAATATAGAAGAAGACGACTATTTTACCTTTTAGTATGACATATGGCTCCTAGGGTACTTCTTTAAAACCCAATTCGTTTAATAAGCTTGTGAGATTCTTCTGCCATAACAGTGGTAATTGTCGTAGTCCATATAGGGCTTTTCTTAAGCGCAGTACTTTGTCTATCTTTCCTTTATTAAACCCTGGCGGTAGCTTTATATAGATGACCTCGTCGAGATCGCAATGGACAAATACATTGACTATATCTATCTGTGTCATCTCCAGGTTGAATTTTATGGTGATCGCTATAAGGGTTCGAAAGGTTGTACTAGCTAATATAGTAGCTCTTATAGGTAGGTCTCCTAGGGCCTATTAATTTCCGTAGACTATTAAGCGTGCCTTATATTTCTAGAGAAATCCGTACTTATCTATCTTATAGACAAATACCTATATTAAGCTAAGAACCTGCTATCCCTTTATATGCTTCTTATCTATTTCTTAAAACAACCTTATTTAATAATAAGATTAGAGATAGGCTTATTAAGCCTCTTAGAACTAATCTTAAAGAGGATATATATTAAGGTCCTAGATTAACTAAGGTAGTAAAGGTAGGTTCTTCCTATATAATCTAACATCGTGTGTTCTGCCTAATTTCAGCTTACTATTATTAAGTTAACTATTAAGGTTAAACTTCCTTCCTGCTAAAAAGGCGCCGTGATAGGCTAATGTAATCCTTTTAGTAATAAAGTCTTTAAACCTATTATCGCTAGCTTCCTTAAACAAGTCTTTAACTAAGTTATTAGACACCCCCTAAGTATTAAACACATCTCCCGCTTAATAAGCGATGTCTTAATCAGTACCTTATATATCTAACTTTATAGGATACTTGACGTAAAAGGCATATAGAGATTCTTCGTCTTCTTCTATTAAAGGTAGTGTATAGTATACATCTTTAAGAGCTCTTGCAAGCTTGAGATCTGCTAACTTATTAAAGGTTCAAACTGGCTTATTAACGTTGTTGTTGTCTTCCTCTTAAATTAATGGTTTAAATATTTCTTTATTGTCTTCTAAAAGGACCTTATTCTTAGTTAGGGTATTAGGGAGTTAAATCTTCTTAATCAGCATATCTAATTTAGTGTGTAGGTCCTTTAAGATATCCGTTTACTTACCGTTAAAGAACGTCTTTTTATTGAAGATGACGTCCCTAGTAGAGATAATAATACCTTTATATAGGATCTAGATCCTATAGATATTGGTAGAGTTATAGCTAATAAGGTAGCCGATATGGGCTTACAGATCTAGCTTGCTTAGCCTTTTCTTCTTTAGCTAGGCATCTGACGTCATTGCGTACGCCCTACAGCCGTAGGCTTTTAGGTGCGCTAGTTGCGGCTTTCTTAACCTATTAGTTAGGAAGGTATAGAACCTCTTATATAGCAATTTCTAACTATTGCTTTCCCGTGGCGTTTGATCTTGAAGGTAGACTATATAGTTAACTATCTCGTTCTATAGGTTGTGTGGTAGATTGGCAGCAATTCTTATTACTTGTGCTCTCTTAATAATTACACCCCCTAAGCGTTTGGCGGTATTGTTCTAAGCTTAAGTATATAGCGCTAAAGGCTTAAATATAATCCCTTATGTCCGTAGCTATATAAGGGTTCTCCTTTTCTCTAGCTTGTTGTCTAATCTAATAGTATTAACTTTAAGGTTATACCTTAGACAAATTTATTAGATAAAATCTTTAAGCACTTATAGTATCTCCTTCTCCTTGCTATGCGTTGTTATAAAATACGGGAAGGATCTTCCTAAGAAGGTATTATGGATAAGCATAACTTATATAAATTTAGTATGCGCTTCCTTAAGGTTAGTCTAGTCAATATAGAGGTTAAAATAGGGTTTATTAATTTTATGTTTTAAGAACCTTCTTAAGACCTAACGCTTAATTTTGGCGAGACTGTAGTGTTAATATTCCGTTGTCTTAGGGCCTTAAAGCTTAACTCCTAAGGCGTTAAGACCTAGATAATGAAGGCTTATAGGTTCTAGATAACCTAGACGCAGATACTATAGTTATATATTACCTTTTGCATCTAGATAAATGTCTCTTAACAATACTCTACGCTTCCGTTAGTGGCGTAGCAGTTAGCTTATATTAAACGCTAATTAACTTTCTAGTTGGACGTATTTAATAGTCTATTATCTATAACGTTCTTCCATTTAATATAGGATTGTGTTATCCTTTTAAACTAGAAGATTATTGTCTCCTTTATTATCCTAATAGTACCCTTGTTTTTAAAGTAGACGGAATAATACTAGGTTTATATTAAAGTCCGTATAAAAGGCAACGTCCTTAATATAAGAGGCCAGCCTAACCGGAACGTATGATTATCTAATCAACAGTGTCATAAGTAAGTAGAAGGTGAGTTAAAGGTAAGTCAAAGGTAGAATAAGTTTTACGTATTGAAGGACAAATGCTTTTAATTACTTCCATTCAGAGACTAATCGCTGGTTCTTCTTTAAAGGAGAACTAGCTTTCTATATAAACCTTCTAAGACACTAGTAAAACCTTTCGCCCCTATCTGTTTAACTATGTCTCTTCTGGAATATATATAGGACGTAGGCAGGATATTAATAAAACCTCCTACTGTCTTATCTGATATGTACCTCCTAGGGGATTCTATTATAATTGCCTCCCCTTTAAGGGTCTTGGTCCTCCAAGACTTCGCCTCTTAATAATCTCTTATAGAGTTCCGGCTAAAACCACTAAGGAAATTCTTTAGTGGAAAGGTACTCTATAATATAACTTATCGCCGGTTCTTTACTAGCGTGGAACCTTACTTTATTTTTCTATTCCTCCGCTCTTCTTCCACTATAGCTCTTATAGTGCCTTTATAATGGAACTTTAATAATAATAATAAAAATTAGATAGGATTTACCTTCCTTATTATAAGAATTTGTTATAAGCTGATCTAGGGGTTATCCTATATAACGCGTTAACTAGCTACTATCCCCATTTACCTAAAATAGGTCTTAATAATAACGTCTTAATATTAATTTCTTTTAGTTTATAAGCTATTGTCTTTTACGCGTCTTTTTATTAATAATACCATTTGTCTTGCCTTTTAGCAGACCGTTTTTTATTATATCTTAGCTTTCAGCTTTTATATCTCCAGCTATTCTTTCTTCCACTACTCTGTTCTCTTCTTATAACGTATCTATAGGTAACAGGATCCCTATTTTATCTCCTTAATAATACTAACTTCCCATAGTGTTCTCTCGCAATGGCTCATAATCGTGCTACGCGTCCCTAGACTAGTGGCGGCGTTATCCCTACTCCATTAGTATTATAGACCACTTCTATTGCTCCTATAGTGGTTTCTCTAAAGTGCTGCCGTTGTTGCGTTTACGCGCTCACGTTAGACCCGTCCCATGCCTATAAAATGCCGCGCTTTAGCAAGAACAGATCTAAGTGTTCCTACTATCGCAGCTAGAAAAAGACGTATATTCCAGTATTTCCCATTCTATCCTATTCTGGACTTTACTAACTATATTAGATCCCCGCTATTTACGCATATAAGGCTCGCCAGCTCTAACGCGCTATTAGGGATTTCCGTCTATATCAAAACAGTAATAAATGGGGATAGAAGGTGTCTTCTATTACTCACAGCCTTTTTAATTTAATAAGGGTTTCTACTGCTGTAGAGACATAGTAATCTTGGACATATAGTGTCTAGGAGCGTATATATAAGCAGCTCGTTTTTATAAATAATAACATTCGCACTCTTACGCGGGCCTTTCTAGCTAGGTAAGTCTCTTTAGTAACACGTTCAGGAACTATACTAACTCTTTAGTTATTAACTTTCTAATCTTAGCCTAAATGCCGATTTGGAGCCTAGGGATAACACTAAGAATAGTAATAAAGATGAATGTTCTCCCTGCCAGTCCCCCAGTTGTGGTGGTCCATCTAGTTCTTACTGCTCTAAGAAGAATATTAGTAAGAATGCTAATGCTTCTAGGGATAAAAGTGTTAATAATACTGCCAATAATAACATTAAGATGGAGGAGGAGGCTCCCGTTGCTACTTTTAGTATTTAAGTTATTATCTTATTCTTTCTTTCTTCTTATAGGATAGCTTTATAGGGTGCCTCTCTAGTGCCTCCAGGATGCCCTAGTACTAGGAATTAACTTTATACTTTAGGGATGCCTCTACTCTTATTTTTGGTAACAGTTTATATAAAAGTAGCATACCGCTATAATCTCCGTATGTAATGAACGGGTGGTGTTCTTATAGGTACTTTACAATTTCTTAAAATTTCTAAATCTTTACTCTGTGTCTTTTTGGTCCTCTTCGTATTATTAACTCTACTGCGTATCTCCAGTATTAGACTGGATACTCTCTTTTTATCCCTAGGAAATCCTTCTAAGTCCCTAGGGCCCCTTCTTCTGGTGCTACTACTTATTCTTAAACAGCGTCTTTTTTGGATAGCATCCCTAGTGGTTCTTATATAGATCCCTATGGTTTTCTCTTATAGGATTCTAGGATCCCTATTATAATAGTAAAACGTTCCTGTTTCTAATGCCTGTGCTTAACCTTATAGTTTTAATTTACGGGGTCTTCCCTATTATCTCGCCCGTGGTATATTTAGAACCGTTACTAAATCCTAATTTATGGTTTTTAGGAAAGTTTTAATTACTATATTATATTCTGGCTAAAGGTGCTCCTTAGGTTCCCAACTATTATGCGCCTAAGAGTATCCTTTCTAATAAACTAAAAATTCGCGTTTCTTCTAACGCTATCTTTAATTAAGAATATCTTTTATATTCTATTCTAGTTCCCTATTAATTTTGCTAGGTGGGGGTGGTTCTACACTATCTCTTCTCCAGTATAACTCCAATAAGGAAACATAAAATATGGGATATATTGGATATAATTTTAGCAATTTTAATTTATAGGCTTAATTTCCTTTAGTTTTCCTAACTACCTTAAAGGGTCCAAGCCACCTATGGTCCAGCTTCTTCTTAATACGTTTTATCTAGATATTTTTTATAGATAGTAAGAATTCGTCTCCTATTTTAAATTCTTTAGGCATATGTCCCTTGTTATAGTACCTTTTTTATATAGCCTAGGCGTCTAGTAAGTGCTTTTTAAGTTCTTCTCTACGAATTCTTATTTGCTTAATTCTCTTAGACACCGCCAGTGCCTTTTTTTAGGAATAATGTCCTTAACATTCTAGGGGTTATTTACTTTTACCCCAAATAGTACTTTATAAGGGGTCATTTTTGTGCTGCTGTAGATGCTTATGTTATATATATATTGCGCTAGAGCTAACCATAATGGCCAATTATCCTGTTAATAATTAATATAGTAGCGGAGGTAGTGTTTTAATAACATATTTAGACGCTCTGTTTGCCCATCTATTTATAGGTGGAAGGCAGTGCTTATCCTTTACCATATCTTTAATAAGAGATAGAATAAAGACTAAAATGTGCTGTTAAATACGGTACCTCTATTAGATACGATTCCCCTTGGCATACTAAATAGGAGCTACCGCTCTAAAAACAGGTCTGCTAGTTCTGCTGCTGTAATTATTATTAAAACAGCAAAGTACCTTAAAAACTTTATATATCTATTAATAATTACTAGGATAGCGTTAGCAACCTCTCTAGTTCTTATTTTAGTAGGGGGTAGGCCTGTTATAAAATCTATTATTAATTCTAATATAGGTCCCTATGGAATAGGAAGCACTAATAACTCGCTATATAGGCAATGCCTAGGTATCTGTACCCTTTAGCATGTATTACATCTTAATATATAGTCCTTAACTTCTTTAGACATTCTATCCTAAAAGTATTTCCTTTAAACGGCCTTAAGGGTCCTATTGGCACCATAGTAACCCCTAAAAGGGTTATTGTGGAAGACCTTTAAAATTTTGTCTTAAACCATTTGGTTCTTTAGGATATATGCAGCACCCTTAAAGCGTAATAGACCCTTTTGGTCTTATTGCCACAGCTTCTTAGTAACTCTGGCTAAGTTGGTCTCCACTATATCTTTCTACCTCTCCCCAGAAATAAAGGCGTCCCTTTATTATGCTTAAAGAAGAAGATCTAGAAAGGTTTTATATAGATTACTTGTTTCCGTTTCACCCGCCGCCATTATAGACTCTAGGCGTGGTACGAGACGTTTTAAACTATTAGTGCCAGCAGATTCTCCTACTGTTATATAGTGTGCTATGTTGTGGATAGGCATCTCGCCTATCCCCTCTAGATCCAGAAACTTATAGCTAGTGCGCTATTAAGTTAAAGGTGCTATAACACCCCTAGTATATCCCGCAGAATTCTCGCTAATTTTAGGGTATGCTAACTTTATAATATCTGCTTAGTCTATAACCTGGTCTATAACTATATTCTGCGGCTCTATTATTATAGTGCTTTGCAGCTGCATTGCCAGGACCTCTGTCCTGCTGCGGAATTCTATAGTTTTAGAGAAAGACTCTTCTTTCTTCCTAAGTAAATTTTGCAATATGGGAATTATTTTCCCTGTGCTATCCTGGATTCTTTTAGTCTTATAATCCGGACGTCTTGACAACCTATTAGCGGGATTTGTCTTTTTTGGGCGGTATGTAATTTTAAAGTCATACTATAATAGTGCCTCCGCCTATCTAGCTTGTTAACCGCTTAACACCTTTATAGTTATAAAGTATTCTAGGTTATTATGGTCTATAAGGACTTTAATAGGATAATTGCTTTCTATATAATAATATCGCTAGTGCTTTATTGCTGTAACTATCGCAAGCAGCTCCTAGTTGTGCATTATATAACGCTACTCTATAGGGGTCATTTTCCTTAATTAAAACGCCACAGGATGCCATTCTCCGTCTTTTAATTGAGATATAATTGCCCCTAGGGCGAAGCCGGATGTATTTATTTTAAGGTGTATACATAGCTCCCAGTAGAAGTATATTAGGATAGGCGTTAACGTAAACAAATCCTTTAACTGGTCTATAGCCTGCTTAGCAGCTTTCCTAAATATAAAGGGTTCTGACTTCTTGCCATCCTTAGATCCCTTTAGCAGATTAGTAATTAGGAGCATTACTTATAAGTAATAAATAATAAATCTTTAGTAGAAGTTCGCCGTGCCTATAAAAACCTGTACTTCCCTAAATATTATGGGGTATAGCTATTCCCTAATAGCGTCTACCTAGCTTTTCTCTATTAACACTCTGTTGACGCTGATAATAAAGCCTAGAAAATTAATACTAGTAATATAGAATAAGCATTTTTTTAGGTTTATATAGAGCTTATATTCCCGCAGTCTTTCTAGTACCATTTGCATATGGTACGTATGTGCTTCATAGTTATTAGAGTAGACTATAATATTATTAAGGTAGACTACACATATTATATCTAATAGGCCCGATAATGCCTTATTAATATAGGCCTAAAATATCACTGGTGCGTTAGTGAGCCTAAATGGCATCACTAGGTACTTAAAGTGGCTATACTGTGTTTAGAATGCCGTTTTCCATTTATTGCCGGCTTTAATCCGGATTTGATGGTATATATCTTTTAGATCTAATTTCGTGAATATCTTTACGCCTAATAGCCTATTAATAAGCTCCCCTATTAAGGGTAGCAGGTAGCGATTCTTTATAGTAATCTTATTTAGCGCCTAATAGTTAATATAGAGGCGAAGGGTTTTGTCCTTCTTTAGTATAAATATAATTAGTGCCCCTACCTGGCTTATAGAAGGCCGAATCCATCCTCTCTAAAGATTATCCACTATATATTAATATAATACTGCCAGCTCGTTTTCTAATAGGTTATATAGTGGTCTAAAAGGAGGTTCCTTGTCTCCTATGTCTATCTCATGCTCTACTAATATAGGGTTAGGTAAGGTGTGCGCAGCTTCCTTATCGGCAATATCCTTTAGGTTTATATATTTCTATAGAATCTCTGGTTCCTTAACTGCGCATAGCTGGATATCTAAAAATAAATACTCCGCGTCCCTATTCTTGGTGTTAAGAGTAGTATATATAGCATACGCCCACCCTTCCTCTTGTATATAGTTTAAGAAAGTCTTTTGATCTTTAACTATAATGCGCGGTTAAAACTTTTGGTGTTAATATAAGGCTAAAGGCTAATTAATGTCTGGATTAACCTGTTAAAGCTATAGGTATCCCAAAATAAGGTTATACCCCTTAATTTCTGTGGCGTAGAAGCGCATCTCCTGCGTATCCCATAGACCATCGCGGTCCTAGCTGGCCATGGAAAAAGTTTGTTCTCTATAGCATGGAATCCAGTGGCCTCTAATGCTTTAAATAGTGCGCACCTATAAGCTACTAAGGTCTAAATCTAATTCCTTTACTAGTAATTAAGAAATGAACCCTATAGTCGCGCCGCTGTCTATAAGGCAGTCTTGCGTTACCCATTCGTTATTAACTTAAATGGAGACGGGAATAACTATACAGCAGCTTACTCCCTCCTTCTCTTACTGGCCTAGTATAAGGGAGTAAAGATCCACTAGGCTTTTTTTTTTCCCAATTAAGCATCCTCTTACTTCTTCTATTGGTAGAAGCGCTGTATATGGCCTTTCTTACCGCAGTTATAATAGCTGTATAACTCTTGGTTCTACGGTTTCTGCCTATTATTATTCTAGGGTTAACTAGCGTTGCTTTAGGGTTACAAAGCCTGCTCGCGTTGTCCTTTTATAGAGTGGTTAGGTCGGGATCTACCTCTTTTATTAAAGCTAGGTCTAGTTCTACACTCTTTATTATTAACGTCTTGTTCCTTTCGCTTCCTTAGATAGTCTCTTTTAGCGTTCTTAATCTAAGTAGCTTTAGAGATAAGCTTTTCTTAAAAGGTAGGAATTTCCCCCTTTTTCTATATGGCCTGTTAAATCTTAGGTTGTAACTTAGCAAGTAGCTAATAGAGTTATATAGCGTCGTCCCATAAGTCTAAGTAGGGTATATTGTCTTCTAGCTCTTTTAAGTAGTTTACGAACTGGACTATACTCTGGCCTTCTCGCTATTTTGTATTATAGTATTACTGGTTGTAATCTATCCCTTAATTAGTAGGGTCTTGGACCTAATTAACTAACTAGGACTTAAGTTTGCTGAATTTAAGGGGTGTGGTAAGTTTCTTCTTGTAACGTGTCTATAAACTCTTAATAGTGCCACGCAGGAAGGTAGAAGTAATCAGTGTCTAATTATACTTATTAGAGTAACGTTTCGGATCTAGCCGAAACTTAGTTTTGTATTAATGGATAAAACGATTGCAGTTCCTAAGACTATTACTATTATACTTATTAGGTTCCTTTGTGCGGAATTTAGGTTTGTCTAACGTTATAGCATAGTGTAGCGTTGCCCCTCCAAGTCTGCTTTGTGTCTGGGGTGTCTATACTTCTCCTAATTGTTCTTATAATTGTCCTTGGTAGTCTTAATATACTTGTCTTAATTATATCTCTAACTCCTTTGTCTTTTGTAGGGTTTCGCGTAGTGACCGCTTTAATGACTTCCTAGCGGTGATCGTTCCTAAGGGTCTTAGAAGGTTAGACGGATTAGCTGTGGCTTCCTAGTCTACTCCTTTATAAGTAGAGGGAATGCGCTTCTCTAGAGAGACTCTCTAAGCCTCTTAAGGTGAGGGCGTTGCTTTGTAGGGTAAAGGAGTATGGCCCGTTATTGTTAATTAATAGCCGTACGTTCCTAACGGATTGTGAGCGATTAGAATTATAAGAGGCCAGCCTAACTAGAACATATAATTATCTAATTAATAGTGTTACAAGTAAGTAGAAGGTGAGTTAAAGGTAAGTTAAAGGTAGAATAAGTTTTATGTATTAAAGGATAAATGCTTCTAACCACTTCTATTTAGAGACTAATTGCTGGTTCTTCTCTAGAGGAGAACCAGCTTCCTATATAAACCTTCTGAGATACTAGTAAAACCTTTCGCCCCTATCTATCTGACTATGTCTCTTCTAGAATATACATGGGACGTAGGCAGGACATTAATGAAACCTCCTACTGTCTTATCTAATATGTACCTCCTGGGGGATTCCGTTACACTTAAGACGTAGGATTTCCTTGCTCTTATCTAGTTTTGTGACTTGGATAGTGATATTGCTATAGCCTAGTATAGGCACTTCTAAGCTGCCGGCGATGATATATTTGTGTCTTAGAGCTTTCCTAAAATTATAAAAATGAGAGAGGTTATTAAAGATATAGAGAGTGGTTCCTAAGTTAAGAATAGTTAATAGCTTTAGTGGATGGAGTTAACCGGTATAATATGATTCTAGGAATATTGCATTAGCTTCTCCCTTAATTTTAATTATCTCCTTACTCTTATCCTATTATTATTAAGCTTTATCTTCTAATTGCTTAAGTCTTTTTATTTAGGCAGCTAGATCCTTATCGTGCTCTACCTTTTTATACACCTTTTTTATATGTATACCCTCGGCATTAAATCCTTTAGGCCTCTTGTACTTAAATAGATACCAATAGTTAGAAAGGGTATATCCCCTTATATTATATGCCAGGCATTTTAAGATCTTTGACTTCTTAAAAGACGTCTCTTTAGTTAAATTTATCCCTGCCCTTTTTTGACTATAAGATAAGCTGTTCCCTCTTCCCTTTTAGACTTTAGCAGTAATAGAGATACCCTCTTTGGGCTCTCCTATAAAGTCTATATTAAATACACTCCCTCTAGTAGTTAAGGATGGTACAACTTTTAAAAGGTTTATAAATGCTTCCCATAGCTCTATTACTACTTTATGGTATTCTAATAAGTAAGCCTTTTTGATATTATTTGTTTGCTTAGTATATATAACAAAATAGGTTTCGCTTATAGGTTGTATTATATTCGCAAGGTCCATTAGCCAGATCCTATTAGTTATTTATAGAAGACCGTACTTCTTTGCCATCTTTATCGCATGCTCCCATTAATTAAGCCACTGGGTAATTTTTGCCTACTTAAGTCCCTTAAGTAATTCGGTGTATTGCAGTTGTACCTTCCTTATTATAAAGTTCTTTAAAGGCTCTATGTCTTCTTTTAACCGAATTAGCCATTCCTTGACTATAAGGGAAGGGTCGAGTAGTAGCTTCTTCTAAATTGATACTGTGGATGTAATCTAGGTGCGGATCTGTTAAAGATAATCTTCCTATCTTAGGAAATACTTTATATCCTGGTTATAGTATTGTCTGCTGTTCTTATACGCTTTCTGTTGATTCGTTGAGAGCTATATATATAAGGTTACATTCTCGTTAAAATCTGTAACCTTTAAATAAGGTGGTTTTTCAAGTAGACCTTCTTAAGGTGCTTCTATGGCTAGGTTAACGTGGGCCCAAATTTACTAATCTATAAGGGCTTATAGTTGCCAGATCCATTGCTCCCAGTCTTCTAGTTTATTGAGGATAATCGTGGTTGACGAACTCGATGTTGGTGGAGTTATTTTAACTAATAGGCAAAGGAGGATTTGAGATGGTATTTTTGTTGTTAGGATCGTCCTTGTTGTCAGGATCGTTCTTTAATAATTAAGGTGTTAGAGTCTCGTAGAATCTCGTGGAGTTTCGTGTTAGAATCGTCCTGTAACACTTAAGGTAGGATTTCTGTTAGAGTCTGCGTCCTTAACAATAAGGTGTTAGAGTCTGACGATGAGGTAGAATTTCTTTAAATAAGTAAGTGATAGCTGGATAGCTTCTTAAGTCGGCGGATTGGGCTTATAACTGTCACGAAATGCATTTAGAAAAGTTTATTAATGAAATGGGTTAATTGATTGATGATCTTATATCGTGTCTTTTTGACCTTGATCTGACGTGTCTTTAGTGACGTGTCTTCGTGCACGTGACTCGTGCACGTAACCCACGCCTTTAGAGAATACAGATTATCTAACAATTTTTATCTTAGTTAGCAGTTTAAGCTTATAGGCATACAGGCTTAGTTTTTTCTTAATTTAGTATAGGCCCGCGAACTTCTAATTGAGTTTCTTTAAGGGCCGTTAAGTCTTTAGGTTTTGTATATTTAGGTAGGCTATATTACCTTCCTTAAAGTCCTATACAGGAGCTCGTCCTTTATTTATATGCCATTCCTATAATATTTAAGCGTACATTAATTTACTTTATAATAGTTCCGTTAACTGCTTTATTTAATTAGCGAAGTTATACGCGTTAATTAACTAGATCTATTTAATTATGGGTTCTATTATATTGATTTTAGGTTATAGTTTAAATCTAAGTTAAGGGTTTTGTCTATAGGTCGCGTAGAACAGCGTTACGCCTATTAATATATTTATTATATTATTTGCAGTAAACTTAACTAAAGGTAGCCATTTTTCCTAATTGTTTTATAGGTAGGAGCAGTATATTTATAAGTATTATTCCATAATTACGTTTGCAATTTTAGTTTGGCCATTTGTCTCTAAATAAAATGCAGTTAAGAGTTATATTTAAATACTTAATTGTTTATATAAAGCTTGCTAGAAGTCTAAAACGAACTAGCTTCCGCGGTTGGATATTATTATATTAGGAAGTCTATATAGCTTAAAGACGTGCTTAATGAAATATTCGGCTACTAATATTGCATTAATTGAGTCTATAGGAATTATATATCGCATTTTTATAAGACAGTTAATTACTACTATAATATTTATAAACCCATTACTGCTAGGCAAGTCAACTATAAAGTTAATTAAGATATCACGCTATCTTTATATTGGAACTGGTAGTGGTTAAAGTACTCCTTACTTCTTTATATAAGAGGTCTTTCTATATACGCACATTCTGCATACTTGAACGTATTTTTATACATAGTCGTGCATTATAGGCTAGTAATATGCTTATTAAATAATCTTATAAGTCTTTATATGGCTAGGATGTCCTACTATAGGGGAGTTATATATAAATTTAAGTATCTTAAATTGTAAAGGTTTGGAATTTGGAACTACTATCTTCTATTAATAGTACAATTAATTATTTTAAATTTTGCATTTAACAAGTATAATATCCTTATACTATTATTTTCCCGTTTAAATCGCTTTTATTATATTAATTATCTATATATTATTCTTATATTTATATTCTATTAGCTTATTAATTTCCATTTCCCATTTATTAATTTCTAATTTATTTCTTTTAAGTTCCATATCTAGGAACATAGGGCGCAGTTTTTTAAAATATTTAGGGGGCAGTAAGATCTATAATTAATTTATAATCCGTTTATCTAAAGCGTTTACAGGTAAGTCCTATAATCGTTATATTAATATGTTAGGCTTTTAATTAAGTTTGCCCAGTTAATATATAATCTTAAAGTTAAATTATAAGAGGTATTCGGCCTAACGCATTTAGCGCTGCGTTAATTGTTTTATAGTTATAAAGTATTACAGGTTCTTATAGTCCGTTAATACGTGTATTAGAAACAACAATCCTTCTAGCTTAGGATGCCATTATTTAAAGCATCTAATAATTGCAAGCAGTTTCTTATTATATATCTTATAGTTCAATTTAGTAAAGGCAAGTTCTTAGGAGAGAAAGGCTACTAGACATAATTCGCTATTCTTATTATATTACAATAACACTCCCCCTAGCGCATAATCAGACAAGTTAGTTTTAACGGTATATTTAAGGTTAGGGTTAAAGTAAGCAAGGATTAGAGTAGTTATAAAGTAATATTTTAAGTTTTTAAAAGCTTATTCGCATCTAGCAGTCTATTTAAATTTTATATTCTTCTTTATTAGGTTTACTAACGGCTAAGCAATTTCTAAAAAGTGGTTAATAAACTGTTAATAGAAATTTGCAAATTCTAGAAATCCTTAAATGTTCTATATATTGCTAGGGCTTTCCTAGTTTATAATTGCAGCAACTTTCTTAGGGTCTATTTTAATTCCGTTACGGGATATAATTAAGCCTAAGTATATAACCTTAAACGCGTAGAACTTATATTTCTTAATATTATATTATAAGCCCGCGTCTTATAAGTGTTTAAGGACTATTCTAATGTATTTCCAATATTTAAAAAGTAAAAATAAGTAAATTAAGATATTATTAATATACGCGGTAATAAATACATTAAGGAATTCACGAAGCGTATTATTAATATATTGCTAAAATGTACTAAAACCGTTCTTTACGCTAAATAGCATTACTAGGTATTTAAAGAGTCCCCATTATATACAAAAAGCTATATACTTTTTATCTCCTTTATATATACAAATTTTATTAAAGGCAGCGATTATATTAAGCTTTATAAAGTACTGTGACTTTACTAATTAGTTAAGCGTCTCTTAAATTAAGGGAATTAGATATTAGTTTTAAATTATAATTATATTTAGAGCTTAATAATTAATATAGAATCTTAAGCCTCCTCCTGGCTTTTTAATAAATAGTATAGGTAAGATAAATGGAGATTAACTAGGATAAATAAATCCTTTTTCTAGATGCTTATTAAGGTATTATTACATTATAAGCAGTTCTTCTTATAATATACCGTATAGCGGACCAAACTTTAGTGTTATACTAGGCTTAAGTTCTATTTTAAAATTATGCTTCTCTTAGTATAGAGCTAGTTAGTCTACAAATTGTTTCTTAAACTTATTAATTAGGTTATAGTACTCTTTAGGTATAAAAGGTTGGGAATTAGGATACTATTTTGGTTCTAGTGCTTTCTTAATATCTTCTATAGTTATAGCAAAGATTTTATAATCTTATCTTTTTGCTAATAAGATAAAAGGCGCGGCCTATATTATATAAATTTTAAGAGGTTTTAACGTAACATTTTTGCATTCTTTACTACAATTAATAGTTATAGATTTGTTATATTGGGTTAAAGTTTATAGTAAGGGTAATTTATATTATGTTAAGTTTAAATAGTTATATATATATTTGTAGGGTAAATGGTTTTTTAAGTAATAACTTTAGCAGTATATTATATAGAACTTTAGTGTTTCTTTTACCCAGCTAATTAAAGGGTTGTGTTATTTTAACCATCCATATCTAAGTATTATTTTATAGTGCTTTAAGGGTGTTATAAATAGGGAAATATATTTAAGGTGTTTACCTATCCGCAACTTTATAAGAGCGTAGTGCGTTATTTCGCTATATATTAAGGGTTTGCCATTAAAGCCTTATAGGCCTTAGGGCTTATTAAGTTTCTTTAAATTTAGGCGTTAAGTTTTTGCATAGTTTATATTAATAAAGCCTATACTAGTGGCTCCGCTGTCTATAAGGATTTATACTTCCTTCCATTTTTTAAGTATTTAAATTTCGCCAAGTATATTAAGGGAATTGTGTTATATATTAGCGCTAGAAGAGCCTAGACACTTATACTCTTCCACTTTTTATCCTAAGACGCGACTTAGCCTTAGGACGATTTATTTTCTAAGTTAACCGAAGGCGAGGTACTTTATGGCGTCTAAGTACGATTTGTGGATTAGGTATAATTTGAGAAATAAGTATGACTTAAAGAATGGGTATAATTTAAGGACCGGGCATAGCTTAAGGATCGAGAGGAACTATGGCGGACCTTTTTAAAGAGGTAAGTTTGGCAATGCTTTTGAATATATCCTTTTTTACCGCATCTAAAGCATTTTCCATTTATGGCTTAAGTTCTTTATTTGTTGGTTTCCAAGGGTGTATAGGATTAAGTGGCGTTAAGGTCTATAGGGTTATATATAGGGCTTTTAAGTTTTAGAGACAGATCGCGCTTTAGGATATATACCGGTTTCGTAGTATTTTAAACGCAAGGTGTAGTTAACTTTAGAGAATAAGTCTATTTATTATATTAAAGGTCCTTATTAATTTGTTAATATATTATAGCAAATTTGGATAGGTTTTTTAGTAGTTCCCTACCTACTAACTAGGCTCTAATTTCATCCAAGATAGCTTATTAAAGGGCAGCAACTCTAGCAGCTTTATTCTAATCTAGTTCACTAATAAGGCCTAAAAATTCCAAAAAGAAGCTAGTAAAATCTCAGTTCCGTTATTATAGGTTTTTAAATTTAGTAATAGCTATATATTCGCAGCTAGCGTTATTATATATTCGTTCTAGTAAAGAGATAAAGGTTTTAAAATTAACGAAAGTGCCGTTATAGAAGAATAGATCTATAGTTTGTACAGCGTCCTTACTTAAATAAGACATTCTATAGCTAACCTTACTAGCTTTAGTAGGGTATTAATTATAGTTTATTAAGAGTTTAAGACGGAGCTTAGTTATAAAGGGATATAGGTTATTTTGGTTTTTATTAAATATTGGAGGATTAGGGAGCTTTTTGGATTTTATAATAGGTACTGGGTTTGCTATAGGTATAGGTTAAGCTACTATTACTATTTTAGTGTTCGCATTTAACGGGTTAGGTTTAGGTACTATTATTTTAATCTCATTTATAGATGTTACTGTTAGGGTCTATAACATAAATGCCTTAATATTGCGGAGTTCTTTGTAAAGTACTTCCATTAATTGCTGGTGCTAGGCTTCTAGTGCAGCCCGCTGCTAAGCTAAGGTGTCTATAAAGGCCTATTGTATTATGGTTAACTGTTCCCTAACTAGGGTTATAATACTTATAGTTATTAAAAGGGATTCGGGTTCGTTTGCCATTTTAATAGTAATTGTTTTAACGCAATGTAGTATAAGGGCGCAAAGAGGCTTTAGGGAAGATTTAAAGGAACAATATAAATTCTATCTAAATTTATGGGTATATAGCTCTTGCAGAGTATAAGACGTTGCGTAAAGAAGAGAAAGGAATATAGAAAACTTGTAACTAAATATTTAAGGTCTTAGCAGTAGACGCGTAGGCATAAGCCCACGCGGATTTTAACAGGTTTTAACTAAATTCCATTATATTAGTGGAATTTAGTGGAATTTAATTGAGTTAGCGGAATTTGGCAGAATTTGATTAACTTTAGCAGAATTTGGCAGAATTTGATTAAAGCGTCGAAATTTATCTGTTGAGTGTTTCACTAAGACATTCCTACTGTAACTGGGCTAGTCCCGTTATAGGGGCCTAACTTGGCTTAATAAACCCCTTATAGAGGTTATTAATTAAGTACTACCTAGTTACTTTTAGTTACTTTATAGTTTGCTAGTAAAGGGGGCTGTAGCCTAGAGAGTTATTGGCCTCTAGTTAAATCTTATAATTATAGGTTTAGTAGGGGGGCAGTATATCTAAGGCTGCTTTTAAGAACGCGTCTTTATAGTCTAAGAGGTATATAGGGAGAAGGCGCTTAACTAGCTCCTTATTAGTTTCCTTTACTAGCCCTTCTTCCTTCTTATTAATAATCTGGTTAATTTTATATAAGCTAGTTATAAAGACCTTATTATCCTTCTAATATATATTAAAGTGGAAACCTATAGCGCTAATTACTATAATATCTACTATAGGGGGGTTATATAATAGTAGGGGTGTCCGCGGGCTTAGGGGCCTTTAGCGTATTAGCATTGTCTTTACTCCTTTTAGCTCTTATTATATCTTCTAAAGGTTATTCTCTATATCCTATTAGTATATCCTTTTCCCTATTAGCTATATCTCCGCAATTTAGAAATCATCTATATTACTATCTATTCCACTTCTATAAGTAAAGTCCTCCTTTACTACAGTCCTTTAGGGGAGTATCCTTATTAGTATAGAGTTCTTACTAACCTCATAGCGGGCATCTTCTTAAATAAAGGCTAAGTCGCGGTCTCTAACATCCTACTAGTAGGTAGGGTTAGCCTTTGTGACTAATGTCTTATAGTTAGTACGGATTTCTCTAATAAAAAAGGGTAACTTTAGTCTATTCTCTAGCTAGACAAACTATTTTTACTAAATATTTAGCTAAATATTAAAGTAGGATATCTATTTTTAGCTAAGGATTATGTTATGGGAACCTAGGTCTAGGATATAAAAGGGGATACTAAACTAGCGTTATCTATTAATAGCGATATATAGCTTTAAGATATAGGTCACCAGCTTACTAGCTTAGCCGTTATAGCCTTTTACCTAAATAGGCTTCTCTAGTTAGGTAGCATTTACATTTAAGAACTTAGTAATGTTATTTATATAAGTAGTATTTATAAAGGCAAAGCTATTTACTCTAATGTTAATAAGGGTAGTTATATTAACTCCATATCTATTTTAAGATACTATACATAGAACTATAAAGTGTTTTCCACCTATTAGCTAACTTAAATTAATCTCTTTAAGATTAATAGGATACTCTAGGGGGGGTCTTTCCCTAGGGTTCTTCTTTTCCTAACTTATTGGATGTTTTTTCTTCCTCTATCTCCTTAATATTATCTATATCCTTTAGCTCTAGGCAGGACGTAGTAAAGTAACTATCCTTTCTATAATTAAAGCACGTAACCATGGTAGAGTTAATTAGGGTATTATAATAAGTATTAACTAAGGATATAGTATATAGCGATTTAGATAAGGCTTATAGGTAGGTAGTTATAACCACTTTTAGTATAAGGGCGGTTATAGTTTATCTTCCAACACTAGCTCCTATTAGCATGGCAGATAGGTTCTGGTCACTATAAGACTTCTTTAGTTAGTTAGAATAAGTATTAATTTATTTTAGTTCTAAATATAGTAATAAACATTAGGCTGCGAGTTTTTAGTGGGTTAGTAGGTTGTTTAAGGCTACCGCAATCTTTTTTTATAGTTAGACCATTAGCTTATTATATAGGTCTAGACAGTAGTTCTTAGCGGGAACCTAGCCTTTGCCTACTAGGTGTAAAAATTAGGTTTAAAACTTGGTAAAGAATTAGTTTAATTTTATTATTAGGCGGTTATAGTTATAATAGGCATCCTATACTTTATTTAGGTTAATATAGATAGTAGCCAGATGCTATATTATCTTATTAATAGACGTAAACCAAATAGGTAACTTATCCTTAAACTTAGCCTGGAGGTATTACTAGGCATCCCTAATAGTTTAACTAAAGAGGTAGAGTATTTTAGCTTTATTAGAGGGGAAATAGTTATAGTTAACACGGAGCTTTTTTTATACTTAGATCCTCTAATTCTTAAAGGTTAGGTCTATCCCCTTAGATAGTAGTTAAGGGTTAGAAAGCTTAACGGACTTTAACTGCTTTATTATTATATCTATACTCTCTAGTATATCGCATTTAGTTAAGTAAATGGGTTAACTAAGGCTTTGTAAAGGGGAGGCTGGGCTATTTTATAAGGTAGTAAGGCTTTCTAGGATCTCCTTTAGAGCCTCTTATATACTTTAGGCTTAAAAACAATTAACCTTCTAATTGGCTATAAGGGCACAAATCTGCTTATGCATATCTGTAACGTCGTTATTATCTTCAATTTTTAATCCTAACTAGATCTCGTGTTCCTCTTAGGTAGAGGCAGGTCTTTTAGATAAGCTCGCTTTAGGTACCATTATTAGCTTCCTAGGGTTTATCGAAATTATATAATTTAGGTTTAATTCTGGGTATAGGTTAAGTATAGTCTGTCCTATAAAAGTGGGATATTATTAAGACCTTCCTAGATGTGTTAGTATGAGTTTTTTTAGTGTCTGAGTATAATGCGTTAACGCGTCGTTGCAGATAAAGGTCTTCTTTTAGGGTGGGATATTATTAAGGCCTTCCCAGGCAATATAGGGAGAGCTTAGTATAATATAACGGGCTTATACAAATGCTTCTAAACCAAAGCTTGTAAATTACTACTATACAAAAATACTAAGCTAAGGAGAAGAAGAAGAAGAAGACTGTTAGTGACTAATAAGATATAAAGGGTTGCCAAGGCGCTAGTGGTAAGTGAGCCAATAGCGATTTTCCATCCTGGGGATAGAAAATCCTAATTGGTTAGCTCTACGAGTGGTACTGGCAGAGTATAGCAGAATGTGGCAGATTGCCCAGAAATGCGGCAAATTGCCCTAGAAACGGCAATGTAGCAGGTGACGCGCTCTAGCACCGTCACAATAAATCTACTTAACTAGGGTTTAAGACCTACTAGTAACCCACTAGCAGTAACCTATACTAATAACTTATATACTATTCTATATATATACTATACAGATAATATATAAGGCTAAAGTATAGGTTAGTAGCGGATTTAACGGGTATATATGTAAGCTTTACAGAGTAAGGAATTGCATAAGCGACTTGATTATAAATCTATAGAAATCAGGTGTAATATATACATAAGATTGGGTACAGGCAACAGAGACAGGTAGTAAGAAATACGAGATATACGAGGGTAGTGCTGACGCTGTCTTGGAGTCTTCCAGGCTGCAGTCTTATGGCTCAGCCAGTATTAGTAGTCTATTACACACCCCCCAAGATTTGACGGTGTAGTTAAAGCTATAGAAAACAAGAATAAAGGTAGAGACTAAAACAGGAGTAAAAAAAGTGTTTAGGGCTCGACGGTCCCATTAAAAAATATATATCTCCCTAGCTTCATATCTCTAGATATAGAGCTATATTCAAAGAGATGTCCTCTCTAGCCTCTTAGGAGACTATATTTAAAGATATGTCCTCCCCAGCCTCTCAGGAGACTATATTCAAAGAGGTATCCTCCCTAGTCTCTTAGGAGACTATATTTAAAGAGGAAATTAGATCTTAATATTCTCGTCAGCAGCAGTAATAGGCATCCTCTGGGAAGCCTCCTTTTATACTTTCTTAATAGTAGCGGCAAGTCTCTTATATCTTATAAGCTTTTCGTTAATCTATTGTTATATTTTCTTATTAGGTACCCACCCATAGGGTCTTAGGTTCTTAATTAGATATTAGCATTCTTAAAATAGGTGCTCTTTACTATAAAGGTATGTCTTTATTGGTAAGACAGGGGAATTGTTTTAAAGTGTTGCAAATATAAAGTAGTTGGCAGTTGTGGTAAAAGAAGATAATGCTATTTGCTATATACGGTAGTACTCCTTAAATTCTTTAATGAGGTTAATAATAGATAGGACGTCTTCGTCCTTTTATTCTTTTTGGATAAGGTCTACTTCTAGTACTCTAGTAAAACTAAAAGAGATAGGTTTAATTGCTTATATAAAATCGTAGTGGGGTCTAAATCCCTATACGTCTAGTAGCTCTAATTATTCTACCAGCTTATAGACGTTCCTCTAGTTATTCAACCATTTGTCAATATTCTGTGTTATATTATAGGCTTTTAGGGCCGTATATTAATTTAGGACGTTATGCTTTTGACCTAATATAGTAGGGGCAAGTGCTTTCTTAAGTGCTTTTAGCCGTTCATATACTGTGTCGAGGCCGTTAATAAGAGGGAGGTAGGATACCAATGTTATATAAACAACGTAATTGCTAATATCGCTTATGGCTTGCTCTTACTTTTAGTACATATGGAGGTCGTCCTTATATTCCGCGTATAGTTAATTATAGGTAATAAGTTGGTTTAGATCTAGCTTGGCTATCAATATAGCTATAGGAAGTACGTCTACGGGTATAGGTTATTTCGGTAGTTCTAGCTTCAGAAGCTTATCTTTCGTCTTAGATAGGTTAATATACTGCTATACCCTATTAGTTTTGGCAGTATCTTAAATAACAAAAAACCATTGCATCCAATTAGATGGCTAGTTAAGAATAACGTTAATTTTTAATTTGCTTATAGTTGTTATTTTTAGAATTTTAACAGGTCAGGCAGGGTTTAGGTTAGTGTTACGGACGCTTTAAGTACAATATTACAACTACTTGGGGAAGAGTCGCAGGAAGCTAGTTAGTTAATATAGGCATAGTCCAGAATAGAGCCGGTGGAACCATATAACAAGGAATAATAACCGAGGTTACGTGGCGTTGAACGTATTGACTGTATTAAACGGAAGGGACGTTACGTTTAATATAGACAACACGTACCTTATATACAAGAGAGGATTTCTTAGGAGTATGGTTGTGTATTTAAAGGACCTTAGTCCCTACCGTAGATAGTTCTCTCCTTATAGTAAATCTTAGAATACAATTAAAGTTAATCTGTTGGGTAACTACTCTACTAGTTATTATTACGTTGTTAATTTGTTCTTACCTATATACCCAGCCTAATAATAGGACCCACCGTAGTTCCTACTATAAGGTTTTGTTACACATTCACTACTAAGGTTACGGTATTAAACAAGATTAAACAATATGCCACCTAAAGCACTAGTTATAACGGCGTTGACGGCAGCCACAACCTTAGGGCCAGGTAATACTAGTATAGACAATGGGGATTCTTAAGTGGTTATATAAGGTTAGTTACAGGAAATAGTTAATCACTTATAAGATAATAATAGGATACTTAAAGAACGCATTAATAGAATTAGAGTAGCAAAAATTAAGCTACCTTTAATCAAACAATTCTTAGGAGAGAAGTTGAAGCTTAAGGGATTTCTTACGCAGATGCACTTTAAGGTAATACAGGAAGAAGCAAAGTTAGCAATATTATTAGATTAAATAGCCTATGCAGGATTATTCCTAACAGAAAGGGCACTTAAGTAGTTTAAACCATATCTCACGGAAATATAGGCTAATAGCATGACAACTACTAACTAGGATGTATGGTATATATTTACCAGTTAGAATAGGTTTGCAAAACAACTAATATAGATATTTAGAGACCCAGAGGCCACAACCACAGCAGAATAAAAGCTTCAGAACTTAGTATAACACACTTCAGCAATTAAGTATATAATACAGTTTTAAACACTAGCTATATAGGTTGAGTGGAATAATAGGGCGCTTATAGCACAGTATAAATAGGGACTTAAGGCTAAAGTCTAGGACGCAATTATCCTAATAGAAGATGCGGATACTCTAAGGGAGTTAATAGACCAGTTAATAAAGATTAATAATAGGATCTATTAAAGGGAACAAGCTAAGAGAGGGCAAGACAGAGTTCTATAGTTATATAAGGCGCAGAGTACGCAACAATAGACATAGAGTTAAAAACCATAGAATAGCGCAGAGCTAATAGACCTAAGCGGTACTAAAGAAACCTAAAGGTAGGGAAAGAAACTATAGAAACCTAGAGGTTAAGAATTAAGTAATTAAAGGACCTAGGAGCAGAGGCCAAACCAGAGATCTTAGCAGTAGAAGATGTTTAGGCGGACTCTATAGTAAGAAAAATGGTTTAAAGACGGAGCTTATATAAATTATAGAAAACAAGGTCATTTTGCTAGAGACTATAGAGGTAGTTAGAGTAACCATATAGTAAAGGGAACCAGGCCAGCAGACGGCACATACGTATAGAGGGATAATAGTGCACTATAAGGAATAAAAGAATGTTTAATTAATAGTTTTGCGTATTGTTATAACAACGCATGCCGAATTTATAAGGACGCTAAGTATGGCGCAAGCTATTAGCTATAGAAGCTATTATTACCTAAGTTTAGAGGAACTAATAAACTAGCTTATAGATTGGACATTAAAAATAATAAGTTTAACATAGGCGAAGCATTTACCAATAATAAGGTAGTAAAGGCAGCTTACTAAAAGCATGTAAACCTCAAAGAAGTTAAAACAGAAGTAGAGACTAAAACTATTACAAAACAAGGTTTAGTAACGGGTATTACAACACCATTAGATATAATTTCCATCGCTTTATAAGATAATAGGAGTAACGTTTAGAAGAAACTAAGTAAGTAAACAACTGCTAGTGCTAGCTTATTACTTAATAAAGGCAAAAGGCCATAGGCTTAAGATTTTTAAGAAGAGGTAAAAGAAGCTTAAGATTCTTAAAATAAGATAAGACATACCTAAGGACCCACAACAGACGAAAACCAATAGGAAAGGGTAGCGACTTAATTTAGTGACAAATAAATAAGTATAGAACGCAAGTTTAAGAACTACAAGTTTAGGGAATAAATAAAAACGTTAGCAATCCTAGGTAAACGCAGTATTTAGCCTAAAGATTAAACAGTTAATACTAGGATTAAAAAGTAAGACGACTACAAAGATCTAGCTATAAGACGCAGAAAATAAGAAACTATAGATAAGTTCAGAACAAGAATTATTACATAGCAAGAGCAAAAGCTAGACAAGAGGTTAGCTATACCAGGCTATATAAGGAATAGAGTACCCGTATAAAGAGTTACTAATAGGCCAAGTGCAGGGACACTTAGGGCAAAGTAGTTAGATAAACTAGAATAAGAAGAGGATCTAGGTATTCTAACCAGGTTCGAAGAAAGACATACTAAAGGATATTATAATGCAGCAATAATAAGGTACTTTCTAACAGATAAACCATACACACTAAACTAGTTATACGGAAAGTGGTATAGGCAACAACATAACAATAAATAGGAAGACTTTTATATATAGCTAGATAAAAAAGCTGTCCAAGACCAACCTATTACGGAAAAACGCATAAGTTACATTAAGAAAGCATTAATTATGATATTAAGGAACCTAGAAGAAGGATCTAGGGACTAGAGAAACAAGTAATAAATCTTAATACCCACAGTAGAAATACCAGTGGTTAGGTTAACTAGGTATAGGTTTAAACTTAAGGATAAAAACAAACTAAGAGTTAACCTAAAACATATAGTGTATTATACACTATCGTGGATAGCTTATGTGGATAACATATGTAATATGCATAAAGCACTAAAAGATAAGAACCGGAAATACCTAGTAAGAATATATTAGGCACCAAAGGAAAAATGGTTTAGAAATACTAAGTATATATATAGATAGCACCTAGTAGAAGTATAAGGTTAAGGAGACTTAATACTTTAACCAGGAAGATTCCTTATGGAAGAATGCCTAGATAGATAATAGTAGTAAGAGTACCTAGAGAACACTTATCTATAGTATATAGAGGAAAAGAAACAAACTAAGTATTGGCCTAAGTTAGACCAAGTATAGGTAGGATCTAGCAGCCAACAGTTGGGAAAAGGGGAGGTATATAGGACCAGAGGGAACTAGTATTAAAGCCTTAGACCCTTAAAGGAATTTAAGGTTAACACCTAAATTTATAAGCTAAATGGCAAGATCAACAGTTTAAAGCATTAGTAGATAGTGGAGTAACTAGAAACCACATATTACTAAAGGTAGTAGAAAGGATAGGGTTACTATATAGATAGAAGGAATACCTATATCCACTTATAACAATTTTAGGAGATCAGATAGCCTATAGAGGAGGCATTATTAATCTTAAAACAGAACCTATTTAGTTAACTATTAAAGGAAGACCAGTTAGAATGTCTTTTAATATCCTATTATTAGGACAGGACGAGGCGATACTAGGAATACCTTAGTTATAGAAGTATAATCTAAAGATTAATTGGGTTATAGGTTAAGTTAATATTAAGGATACTTAACAGCGTAAAGTGCGATAATAAACCAAGTTGGTATAGTACCAAGTTGGAGTAATATATAAAGAGACTAAGCGAGGCTTAAGTTATATACCAAAGAAATACTATAAGTATAGCAAAAAGTTATGGTTACTAGAAAGTGAAAAGCTGTTAGAGCATATAGTATAGGACTATAAAATAGAATTGGAAGAGGGAATAAGTCTAAAGTTCTTTCCAATCTATAAGCTTACTAAAACGGAGTTAGTAGCGCTTAAGGAGTTTATCTAGGAGAACTTACATAAGGGATATATCAGACTATTATAGTTATTAGCAGGATATCCAGTACTATTCATCCTAAAGAAAAATAGAAAACTTAAAATGTGTGTAGACTATAGATAGTTAAACAGTATTACTAGGAAGGATAGGTATCCTTTACCCTTAATTAGCAAAATCCAAGACAGGATAGGCAACGCAAAGATCTTTATAAAGATAGATCTAAAATAGGCGTACTATCAGATTAGAATTAAGGAAGGTAATAAATAGAAGGCAGCCTTTAGGTTAAAGGAAGGACTATATAAACTATTAGTTATGCAATTTAGGCTTATAAACGCACCAGTAACATTCCAGAAGAGAATTAATAGTATATTAGGAGAATACCTAGATAAGTTTATTATAGCATATCTTAACGACATTATAATCTACTTAGAGAACAAGGAAGAATATAGAGAACATATTAAATAGGTTTTAAAGAGACTATAGGAAGAACAGATGCTAATAGCAATTAAGAAATGCGAGTTCTTTACAAGAAAAACCGATTTTGTAGGATTTATTATTAAACTAGGAAAAATCAGCATAGACCTAAAGAAAGTTAAAGCTATAGTAAGTTAGCAAGAACTAGAGAATATTATACAGTTAAGGTCGTTTCTAGGGTTTTGTAACTACTATAGGAGGTTTATAGCACAGTAGTTAAAAAGTATTAAGCCATTTATAAGACTAACAAAGAAAGAGGAACCGTGGGTTTAGGGTAGTAAACAAAAGGAGCTATTCTAGAAACTTAAAGAGTTGTTTACCTAAGAACTAATCCTTAAGATCTATTAACCAAAGTTAGAAACAGTTATTGAGATAGATGTATTAGACTTTACACTAGGAGTATATTTATTATAAAAGTACCAGGACGCCTAGCATCCAGTAGCGTACTATAGTAGGAAAATAACACTACCAGAGTTAAACTATGACATCTATAACAAGGAGTTGTTAGGTATAGTTATAGCACTTAAGAAATAGAGAGTATTCTTATAAGGCACAGAGAAACCATTTGTGGTTAAAACAGACTATAAGAACCTTATAGGGTTCCTAATAACAAAGGAACTCAACCAAAGACAGGTTAGATAGGCGGAAATACTTATAGAATACTATTTCAAAATTCAGTATACTAAGGGTACAGATAATGCACAGGCAGATACTCTAAGCAGAAAAGCTGAACTATAAAGTAATAAAAAGCTGTTAGGAGCTTTATTACAAAAGAATTAAGACGGAGTAATTAGGTACAACTATCCAAGGATTATAGCAATTAAAGAAAGTTAGATCTATAAATTACTAGAGAGTAATTGGACATAGAAGATCTAAGAAGCATAGGCAGAGGATCCAGACTTAGAGCAATACAAAAATAGAGAAGTAACGTATATGCCTAAGTCTATTACAGAAGAATTTATTAAGGAATTCCATAAGGAAATAACACAAGGACATAATAGAGCTACAGGCTTAGTATCGAGACTTTAGGAGGAGTACATTATTTAAGGAATTTAGGGACTAGCAAGATAAGTTATAAAGAAATATCTAGATTACCAAAGGAACAAACCGACAAGGCATAAGCCGTATGGAGAACTATAACCTATTAAAGTACTAGGAAGACCATAGGAAGTCATATTATAGGACTTTATTATTAAATTACTAAAGTTAAGAGATCCTATTACAGGATAAGATCATAACGCGATTTTAGTAATAGTAGATAAGCTAATAAAGTAGGGGTACTTTATAGTATGCACTAAAGAAATATTAGCAGAAGATGTCGCTAGAATTTATATAAAAGAAGTATTTATAAGATACGGAGCACCAGACAAGATTATATTGGATAGAGATCCAAGATTTATAGTAGTATTTTAGGAAGTGTTTCTGGCAGAATAAGGAGTTCGCGCAGTAATATCTACAGCGTATTATCCGCAGATGGATAGACAAACAGAAAGACTAAACTAGACACTAGAGCAGTATCTAAGGCACTATATTAATCACGTATAGAATAATTGGGTATTGTTACTACCAGTTATATAGTTTGCATACAATACAACACCATAAAAAGGAATGGGGACATTACCATTTAAGGCAAATTATGGGTATGAACTAAGAATATTATTATCGCCACAGCAAGCAAAAAAGACAAGTAGCACAGCTAAACAAAGAATGGAGATGTTAATGAATCTTTATATAGACCTTACGGAAACAGCTAAACTAGTACAAGAATGAATAAAAAGGTACTATAATGCTAAGAGATCTGAGGGACCAGATCTTAAGAAGGGAGATAAAGTATAGTTACTATACAAAAATTTCAAGAGTTGACGACCAAGCAAGAAATTAGACTATATTAGACTAGGACCTTTCAAAATTAAGTAAAGGATTTTATTAGTTATATATAAGTTAAACCTACTAGCCAAAATGAGGATCTACCCTATATAATATATTGCAATGCTAAAGCCAGCATACGGGAATATTAAGCCACCAGTCTATAAGGCAGACACGTATAGAGGATAAGAGGAAGATAAATGGTAAGTTTTAAAGATTATCAGTTATGAGGATGTAGATAACAAAACGTAGTATAAAGTAAAGTAGATAGGCTATAGTGAGACTACCTAGGAACTACTAAGCAACCTAAAAAACGCTATAAGAAAGGTATGGGAGTATTAGAAGAAAGTAGGTTAGGTAATATTAATAAAGAAGAATCGCCAAAGAATAAGTTACCTAAGGGGGACCTAAGAGGAGCAATTGCTGAGCTACTTGGAGTTATTTCCCTTATAGGAGGGAAGCTAGTTCTTTTGTTATTAAGTTCCTGTAGACCTTATTAAACAAGTTTCTACTCCTTAGAATAAACCTTCTCACAAATATATTTAAGACGTTAAAGATAAGCATAAGCTAGACGTTGGGCTTTAAGGACGCGTGCAGACTCTTCTAAGGTACGTTAAACCGCGAGCAACGCTAAGGCCAGCTTACCGTTAAGTTTTATAGTGGTAGATTAAATACAAGACCCTATAACAAGTTACTTAGGGAACTTAAAGACTGTTAAGAGTTATAGGACGCGCATACTTAGTATTAGAGATAGAGCGAATATTATAAGACAATTAAACGTTTGCTTTAGTACACTCGGAGTAAAAGGAGGGTTATTAAGACAAAGGGCTCGCTAGCACAATACAGACTAACCCTTTTTTTGCGCACCTAGAGCAAGGAATCGCCATTACTTCGCCCAGCAATAGTATGGAGGAGATAGTATAAAGGCGACGCTTAACCTAGGAAAGAGAAGAAGAAGCTTTAGGCATAATAAGCAAGAATATTAATTAGACTAATTAAACGGACATTATACCTCTAGTGGACGACTTGGAGATGTTAGGAATCTTTAAGGACAAAGATAAAGAGGAGGGAGATGGTATTACGGACGCTTTAAGTACAATGTTATAACTACTTAGGGAAGAGTTGCAGGAAGCTAGTTGGTTAATATAGGCATAGTCTAGGATGGAGCCGGTAGAACTATATAACGAGAAATAGTAACTGAGGTTACGTGGCGTTAAACGTATTAACTATATTAAATAGAAGGGATGTTACGTTTAATATAGACAATACATACCTTACGTACAAGAGAGGATTTCTTAGGAGTACAGTTGTGTATTTAAAGGACCTTAGTCCCTACTGTAGATAGTTCTCTTCTTATAGTGAATCTTAGAATACAATTGGAGTTAATCTATTAGGCAACCACTCCACCAGTTATTATTATATTATTGATTTGTTCTTACCTACATACCTAGCCTAATAACAGGACCCACCGTAGTTCCTACTACAAGGTTCCGTTATAGTTAGCGTCTTCGCGAAACCTTATTTTAACAATTTAATTCGTCAGTTTATTTATCGGTCGGGTTTAATTGTCCATTCAACTGGTGGTGGTAGAGGTCGTTATTTGGTTTTAATTTAAAAGTAATTATAAGTACAAGAGCGGTACCTAGAAGAAGCTCGAAACACTTGTAAAGGTAGTAGAAGTAGTGACTTCTTAAATAAGGTGGTAAATTGATTGCTTAGTAAGTGCTAAATGTAAAGATCAGATGCAGTACGGTAGGCAGGCCAGGCTTATAACTATAAGCTTTACAGAGTGAGGAATTGCATAAGCGACTTAATTATAAATCTATGGAAATCAGGTGTAATATATACATAAGATTGGGTACAGGCAACAGAGACAGGTAGTAAGAAATACGAGATATACGAGGGTAGTGCTGACGCTGTCTTGGAGCCTTCCAGGCTGCAGTCTTATAGCTCGGCCAGTATCGGTAGTCTGTTACAATATAGCCTTACTATATCGGCAAAATATAGTCCCCTCTAAATGGCCTCAATAGTTAGTAGTTAACGCAATTGGCGCGCAGTTAAGGGTATTTGGCAACCTAACCGACTAGCCTATATTATTTTTTTTTGACACGCAGCCTGCGCGCAGCCTGCGCGCAACCTATGCGTAACCTGCGTATAACCTACGCATTTGGCCAAGTATTTAAAGCCATCTACCTCTTTTATACTAATAGTATATTTTAGATAAATAAAGGCTACTTTAAGGCTATTTATAAGGCTAGCAAAATAAATTATATTATTTTAGATAATTTAATATAATATGGCGACGGTTCTCTTCTACCTATCTATCTACTAACTTACCTACCTGCCTACCTGCCTATTTATCTACCTGCCTACCTGCCTACTTACCTACCTACCCTACCTACCTGCCTGCGTACCTACCTGCCTGCCTGCCTGCCTGCCTACCTACCTACCTGCCTACCTATCTACCTGCCTATCTACCTACTTACCTATATTAGTGTCAGATTTAATTTAGGGAAGGGGTCGGCCCGATTAAAGGCTCTGGTTTATTCAAATCGTTCTCTATAGCCTTTCGCTGGCTATATATTTAAACGGTGGTCGTCTAGTTCTAGCGACGGTGGTCTAGTTTTAGTAACAGTGGTCTGGTTTTAGCAACGGTGGTCTAGTTCTAGCAACGGTGATCTAGTTCTAGCGACAGTCTCTAGTTCTGGCGACGGTCGTCTAGTTCTGGCGACGGTCGTCTACTAGCTGCCGTGCCGTTCTGGTGCCTCCCTAGGTAGGGAGAATGTAAGGAAGGATGGGTAAAAAATAAGGTGGCTACGTGGCAGAGCCTCGTGCAGAGCCTCTGTACGTAGAGCTTCGTGCAGAGCTTCGTATAGAGCTTCGTGCAGAGCCTCGTGCAGAGCCTCTGTACGCAGAGCTTCGTGCAGAGCCTCTATACGCAGAGCTTCGTGCAGAGCCTCTGTCGCAGAGCTTCGTGCAGAGCTTCGTGTAGAGCTTTATGCAGAGCCTCTGTCGCAGAGCTTCGTGCAGAGCTTCGTGTAGAGCTTCGTGTAGAGCTTCGTGTAGAGCTTCGTGTAGAGCTTCGTGTAGAGCTTCGTGTAGAGCTTCGTACAGAGCTTTATGTAGAGCCTCTTGCAATTAGCATATAACTTAAAAATAATATATTATACAACCTCAATTGCATATTAAGGAATGTATAAGTTGGTTAACTACGTATTATTTAACTTTTAAATATATCAAATTGGTTAATTGCAGGTTAATTATATATTATTTAACTTTTAAATATATTAAATTGGTTAATTGCAGGTTAATTGCATGTTATTTAACTTTTAAATATGTCAAGTTAGTCAATTATATATTATTTAACTTTTAAATATATTAAATTGGTTAATTGTAGGTTAATTGCGTGTTATTTAACTTTTAAATATATTAAGTTGGTTAACTGCGTATTATTTAATTTTTAAATGTATTAAGTTGGTTAATTGCGTGTTAAGTTGGTTAATTACGTATCAAGTTAGTTAAATTGCATATTAATTACACGAAACGCGCTTAGCAAAGTCGACTTAAAACCTAGCCTATAAATATTTTCCCAATATATCTATAAATCTGGCTGTATATAAGTAACCTATAACCCACCTATAAAGTATATATAGCGCTATGCTAATATAGTGTAAGGCCAAAGTATAGGGTCAGTGGTAAATTTAATAGGTATACTACCTTACTACCTATAAGTCTAGCTGTATATAAATAACTTATAACCTACCTATAAAGTACTAGCGACCTACCTATATAAGCGATCTTTTAGAATATTTTTTATAGTCTACTAAATTTAGGTAAGCCCTAAATAGATAAATTAGGATTTTCTATCCTGGGGATAGAAAATTGCTACTAGCTTAGTTAAATATAGAGAGTCTTAGCAAGGCAAATCTAACTAATTAGATAACTTTAACTGGCGGTTAAAGTTCCTTAATATCCTCGCGCCGCGTATATATACCACCTATCTCTCTATACGTAAGATTAAGACGCTCTTTCCCCTCCAATTTTTTTTTCCTTATTAAGGCTTTTATAGGGTTTTATTAAGGCTTAAGTATATAAAGGATTAGGGACAATCCTTTTTAAAGGGGGGAGCATTGTTAGGTAAAACCTAAGTAGATAGTTATATAGCTGTAAGGTATGGGCGACCCTAGGGCAACTTAGGGGTAACTTGCCTATAAGGGGTATGTGCGCTATATATAACTAGGGAAAACCCTTCCTTACCTTACACACAGACTCCTTCTTTTTCCTTAAGGATTTGTCTATCTATATAATATACCCTATTATTCCATTATTGAGCTCCCTATCTATATCTTTACCTTATAGGAATACAGCTACTAGAAGATATAAATCTATAAGAAACTAACTTAAAGCGCCTACCTTTTTCCTATAGAAGACACTAAAATTAGCTATATTATTAGGTAAATAAAGGGTATATTATTTAACCAACTCTTCGCCTAATAGGAGACTAATAGCCCTTAGAAATGGTAGTCCTACTAAGAAGTCTTTAATAATCTTAACTTAATATACCGCGACTATAACCTACTAGCTACTAACTAAGCTAAACTACATACCTTAAAGATAAGCCCTACTAAATTATTTAATAAGTTCTATATTAAATTCTAAAAATATACTAAAGGCTAGGAAAATCTCCTTAAAAAAAGGTACTTATCGCCTTAGTTACACAGCTACTAGTTATAACTATTGTTATAGAGTAGGTATAAGCTAAAATATAATATACTAAACGGGGTAGTAATTGAAGAAGGCGATATACGCGTAACTATATATATTAATATAAAGACATCTAAATAAAGAAAAAGAGTCTTTTATATACTAGGTATAAAGTATAAATAGGGGTTGTAGGGGTATATGTGTAGGTATTATGGAATACCTCCGTAATGACATTAGGAAAACGGGAAGTGGCGTAGGAAATTTGGTTTCGCTAAATGTGTTTTTGGGGCCTGGGGCCAGCTTTTCGCCATATTAGCCAAACCCCTAAGCTATATACTAGCTTTTTGCCATATTAGCTAAGCCCTAGAGCTATACGCTAGCACTACGCTAGCTAAAAGAGCGCAATGCCATGCATATTATAGCGATAAGCTAGCTTACGGCTATAAAATAAGTATTATTACTATTATTGTATTTATTACTCTTAGGGTATTAAAATCCTAAAGGGCTCCTAGCAGGCTCCTAGTAGGACTTTAATTTTCCTAATTATCTAAATTGTCCTAAGTACTATTGGGTCCCCGCTATATTCCCAATAGCCTCTATACATGCCTTTATATACCCCTTATACACCTAAATACTACCTTTACCCTTCCTTTCTTATACCCTCCCTATTTAGGGAGGCACTAGAATAGTAGCCAGCAGAGGACTATAATTAGAACTAGACAACTATTGCTAGAACTAGACAACCGTTACTAAAACTAGACAACCGTCGCTAGAACTAGACAACTGTTATAGAACTAGACGACCGTTGTTAGAACTAGACAACTATTGTTAAAACTAGATAACCGTTATTAGAACCGGACGACCATTGTCAGAACTAGACAACTATTGTAGAACTGGATAACCGTTGCTAGAACTAGACGACTGTTATAGAACTAAATAACCGTTATAAGAACTAGATAACTGTTACCAGAACTAGACGACAACTGTTTAAATAACCAGTTAGCGAACACTATAAACGATTTAATTGATTAATTAAATTGAACCAGAGCCTTAATATTAGCCTACTACTAAATTAAATGGAATTAAGGCTTTTTAGGGAGGTACTCTAAACAACTACTGTTTAAATATATAGCTAGCTAATGCCTATAGAAAATTAATTGAATTAATACAATTAATTAATTAGAGCCTTTAATTGGGCTAACCTCTTCCCTAAATTAAATTAGATATTAAAGACAGATATAGATAATAGGTATAGATAGTAGGTATAGATAGGTAGGTATAGATAAGTAGGCATAACAGGTAGGCATAAACAGGTAGGTATAAATAAGTAAAAAGGTAGGATAGGTAGGATAGATAGGATAGGCAGGGCAGGCAGGCAGGTAGTAGGCCTAGTTAGGAAATTAGTATATAGCTAGTGGATCATCAGAAACGCCGCTAATTAACGATTTAAAGCCTCTGTAAGAGATATCCCTTATAGCTACCATTAATTTTAAATTTTAAATTTTGAATTTTATTATTTATTTTATAATTATAAATATTGCAGCTATAGGAAATATTATATAAAATGTATTAAATGTGCTAATATTGCTAATATGGCCCTAGGCTAGCCCTGGGCTAGCGTAAGGAAGTATATATAAGTGGATCGGCGGATCTAGCTAAAATAACCCTAGGCTAGCCCCGGGCTGGCCCCTATTACATCCCTATTTTCCTAACAATACCTTATATATATTTACCTATTTCTACTAACGTAGTAAGAAGAGACTAACCGCGAAAGGGCAATCTGATGGCAATCTGATGGCAATCTGCCGCATTCTACTATATTCTACTAAGCTTACTAAATTCTACCAAGTTCTGCTAGGACCGCTCCTTAAATCCTATTCTACTCTATATATATATTAACTAAGCAACTAAACTAATAATATATACCCTTTCTTCCCATTTCCTTACCTTTTCTCCTTATATAACGTCTTAACTTTATTACACAGTTTATATACATAGCTTAATAATATCTACTTCGTTATATATTATTACCACTTATACTTACTCCGTAATACTATATTGCGTTAAAACCTTAAAAACCTATACTCTGCCCCGCCCTGTTTAAAATATAAAACGGCATTAAAGCCCCTATAACGGCCGCTAATATTATATCCGCACTCTAGAAATAACTGGCAGATATATAAAAGTCCTTTATAGACGCCCTTGTATAAAACTAAGCTACTATAGCTTAATAGTAAGCCAAATAAGAAGTATGGCACTAGAAAATAATTAAGGCCCTCTAAGAAGAAATCCGCACCCTTAAGACGCCTACGTTAAGCCCTTAAGACTAATTACTTTTACTAAAAGCCAATACGCGGAATATAAGCCCTAAACTAGCAATAGTTATCCCACTAGTAGAACCAACTACTATATTATAACAATCTGAAAAACTACTAGACCCTCTAGTATTTACTAACAAAGCCCGCGAAGCCCTACTGCACGCGTCCACGTCGCCGCGGGTGGAAACATCATCTGGAATCCGTTCCTCTTGATGGCCAAGTGCAGAGGCGATGGTAGAGAGCCGTCGCAGCGCGTGCAGCGCTGTCGTGGCGACTCTGTGGTGTTGAGCCCGCGACGCGTACGAAGCATCGTACAAAGCATCACCCTCAACAACACCAGGAGCCTCACTGCCTCCGCTTAGAGCTCCTGTTCTACCATCTAGGGAGGCCTACCAAGGGAAACTGGGATACGAAAACTACCCGATATATAACTACCTGGTTCGCAGCCAGGCCCGAAACTGGCCTTATCCAGCCAGTCGACGTGGATGCGTCCTAGACGTATAACAGGACACCCTTGGGCTTGCACTAGCTCTGAGATCGCAAAGGGAATGTGATGAGGGCGTAGGGATCCTCTTTTTATAAGAACTTGTTAAGGTTAACGCGTCGCAGGCACTTTATACGAAACTTATTAAGGCCCTAAGGCCACCGCGAAGAACTTGTTAAGGCCCTGCCTAGAGAACTCGTTAAGACCCCTTTAAGGGCCTATCTGGTATCCGGTACACCCAGGTGACTTAGAAGAGGGTCTTAATAGGCGTGGTGCGCGCGACCTGGTCGACAGCGACAGCAACGCGACAGCGACGCGACGGCGACGCGACGGCAACCAGACGGCTTAACGAGGTGGAAACACGGGCAAAGCTCTAGGCAGCGGAAACATAGGCCAGCTTCGACGGCCCCATGGCGTTTGACTTAGTCGACTCACAGTTAACCTACAGTCGACTCACAGGCGACTCACAGGAGGGTCTTAATAGGCGTGGTGCACGCAACCTAATGCATACATATAGGGGAGGCTACAGGGGAAACACAGGCCAGTCAGACGAGGACTTGACAGTTAGAGACACAGGCCAGCTTATAGGAAGGGGGGACACAAGCTTGGTTAGTAGGAGAGGGGGGGGTAGGTTGCCTGGCACGGGACCTGTCTCTATGGCCCCCTCCTACAAGACACGGTTGGCCTGTCATAAGGAGACTCCTATAGGCAACGCGAAACGGGAACTGGCAGTAGTATAGGGTGTTACGCCCCTACACTACTACTAGCCTCCTGCGGGGCGTAGTATGTAGCAGCCACTGCTGGCTCTAAGGACCTTACCCCTTAGCTAGGCTCTGACCCTTAGTGCACCTGGTAGGCAGGCAGGATTATACCCTAGCCAGAGAGACTGCTACGTGGCTTGAGAGAATAGATGCGCGTGTTAGTATATCAACAGACGGAACCGTTTGCCTCTAGGGCGGTACGCCAGTGAGATATGCTTAAGGAGTAAATAGGAGTTACTTAGGCGGGAGAGGTTCTGGCCCGGCCTTAACCGTAGAGGTAGTGACGCCCAAAGGTGGGAATAAGCTACTAAAAACTGGGGTAGAGGCCTAGATAAGCAGGCATATTGAACTCTACTATATTATAGCTAATATATAACTACCTGCCCAAGCCGTAGCATGGGCAACGCCATGGGGGGTAAATACCCAAGGGCTCCAAGAGGGCCTAACAAAGGCAGAAAATACAATAGCAACACTCTTAAGGACAGGAATAATAGGACTAAAAGATTGGCTTCACTAGGTGGGTGTCCCAGTGGGTAGCCCGAGGTGCAAATATAGCTGGCCAAGACAGACACCAAAATACGTAATACTGTTATGCCCCTTACGCACCGGCCAAGAAGCAATACTCTTAGCAGCTAGCACAGAAAACTATAATATACTACTCTCAACATAAAAAGGCCTTAAGGCGGCTACCCGGTGGCTTATTGGCTAAAATATGCTAGACCAGTTCCGGGTTGCAAAGGAAATAGTAATAAAAGGCAAAGGGGCGAGTAATAGGCGCCCCCTAATAACTCTACAGGAGTAGAGTATAGTGTGTAATACTAGCGCGTCCGTAGGTTTGTTACGGCAGCAGTAGTTCCTAAGAAGGTTAAAAAGTAAGGTAGTAAAGCACCACTAGTGACTTGCAGGCGGCTTATAAGCGAGCCCTAAAAGGCGGGGAGACGGATCATGGGGTTTTCTTAAATAGAGTTTTCTCCCTATATGTATATAAGGAGTAGTCCGCGTGGGCCCAACAGGGATCCAAATCGGACGTTAAGCAATGAATAATAATATTTACTAACAAATAATAAGAGCTTTAGTTATTTTTAAGCTGGCTTAAGAATAAGCTAACTAGTAATACTAACTATTACTTAACTAAAGCTAATTAACTTTACTACGCCCTAAGTTGACTAGGAGGAGACGCAGCTAATTTTATTAAACCTCTTTAGCCAAACTTAGTATAAAGCCTAGTTATACTTCTTAAAGCTATATATAGTAACCCAAACCACTAAGCTACCGCTTAAAGGAAGATAAACTATATAACTTAAGAAAAGAAAAGTTTCCTAATATATTTTTCTAAATTTAATTATTATGTAAAGGAAATAGGCTGGAATAACTCTATACTAATTAACAGCCTTATTAAATCTCTAAGCCCTAAATTAAAAACCTCCCTAATTAGTATAGACCTACTAGGAACCCTTAACGCCTATATAAACATTATTAATAAACGGTATAATAATATACTACGCCTAATACCAAAGTCCGCTCCTTAATATAATATAATAACCCTATAAACGTCTACTAAGTTATTATCCTAGCCTAATCACCCTAACGCTATAGATATTAACACTAGAACCCTAGAATACGCCCTACTAGGGTCCTCTAAATAAAAACAACGCACTAAGCTAGGCCTCTACTTTAAATATAGAAGTAGCTTCTACCTCTTTAACTACTACTCCGCCCCCTTTTAAAAAGATCTATAAATAGTTAACGCTAGTAGCCGTTTACCGTACTAATCTTCTAGCTACTAACTCTAATCTTTATCTGGCTCTAACTCTATATTTAGTAAGCACTACTTATAAGGACAAAGTTATAACTAATATTTTGTAGGAACCCCTTCCTGCTTACTACTAAAAGGTATGTTTTAGAGTTAAGTTGCTTTCTAGAACAGCAATATTACAGAATCTCGTTAAATGTATTAGATATTGCAAAATCTAACTCTTAAGATTATAGTATAACTATTAACTGCCGTCTTTGGCAGAAAGGTTAATAGGCTAATACTTAAGTCCTAATTAACACAGGAGCTAGCAGTATAGGATTTATTAATAAGATCTTTATATAAGACAATAGGTTTACCCTAACACCCCTTAACCGGTATATTAATATATTTAGATTTAATGGTAAACGTATTATCTTAGGCCGTATTACTTACGTAGCGGCCCTAAAACTCTAATACCTAAACTATAAAGAATTAATTAAACTCTTCATAACTACCCTAGGTTACCTAGTAATTCTTAAATAACCCTAAATAAAGCTATATAAGGTAACCATTAATTAGGACAACCTTAAGCTTCTATTTACTACCTCCTGCTATAAGCAAAAGTGCCTTATAACTTACTGCTTAAAACCCAAACTAAAATCTAAAATTTCTGCTAACGTCTACCCTATACCTAAAAAGTCTACCCAATTCTACTAACCTAAGAATTCTACTAAATTCCACTAATATAAGATTTCTACTAACGTCTACTAAGAACCCGAAAATAATATTAAACTATATAAACTAACTTTAACTACTGTACCCCAAACCAAGTAGAAGCTTAAGCTTAATATATAAAAGTACCAGAAGAACTGGTATTCTACTATAAAAAGGATACTTAAAAAACCTAAACCTAAATCTAATACTAACTCTGTACCTAATACTAAATCTAAATAAGAAACTATATAAGAAACTAAGGACAATCTAAGCTTGCTTAACACCTTAGATATCTATATAATTGGAGCTACCCTATTAGCACAACTCGCTAGGAAACCTAAATATATAATCTTTGCTATTATAATGGCCAATATTAAAAAGGCCCTAGCACTAAAGAAGTATACTAACCCTGCCATAAAAGTACTAGTATGCCACTATAAGTACCTAGAGGTATTCTTATAAAAGGAAGCCGATAAGTTAGTAGAGCACTAACCATATAACTATAAGATTATACTTAAAGAAGGAAAATAGCTAGGATTTAAACCACTATATAAAATGTCCTAAAATAAACTCTAAGTGCTGCGGAAGTACTTAGACAAACACCTTAGTAAAGGATTTATTAGAGTAAGTTCTTTGCCTATAGCTATACCTATAATCTTTATTAAGAAACCTAGCGGCAGTTTACGCTTTTATATAGACTACTAAGCTCTTAATGCTATTACTATTAAGAATTAGTACCCGCTTCTATTAGTTTAAAAGATATTAAGCCAATTAAGTAAGGCTTACTACTATATAAAACTCAACCTTATCTACGTATTTAACCGCCTTTATATTATAAAAGGAGATAGATGGCTTACTATATTCCGTACTAGATATGGACTATTTAAATACTTAGTAACACCGTTTGGCCTTATAAATGCCCTAAGTTTATTCTAACACTTTATAAATAATACCCTATGACCTTACCTAGACGTTTTCTGTACTACTTATATTAACGACATCCTAGTATACAGCAATAACCTAGCTAAATATAAGAAACATATTAACCTTGTCTTAAAAGCCCTATATAAAGCTAGTCTATAATTAGATATAGATAAATACAAGTTCTATAAAATAGAAGTCCTATACCTTAGACTTATTATTTCTATAGACGGTATATAAATAGACCTAAAGAAGATTAAAGTAATTATAAACTAGTAAGAACCTAAGAATATTAAGGACGTAAGAGCCTTTATAGGATTTGCTAACTTCTACCAACGGTTTATTAACAACTTCTCCGCCCTAGTTTTACCCTTTATAGCTCTAACCTAAAAGGATAAAGCCTTTATCTTTAATAAGGAATATAAGAAGGCCTTTACTTACCTAAAAGTTATATTTACTACCATACCTATACTCTAATACTTTAACCTAAACCGAAAGAGTGTTATAGAAGCTAACTTATCTAACTACATCACTAGAAGTATTCTGTCCTAATATAATAAGAAAGAAGTACTACACCCTATAGCATACTTCTTAAAATAACTAAGTTTAGCTAAATATAACTACAAGATCTATAATAAGGAATTATTGGCTATTATTAGATATTTTAAATAATAGTAACCCAAACTAGAAGGCGCCGGATTTCCAATTAAGGTCCTTAGCAACTATGAGAATCTATAGTACCTTACAACCATAAAATAGCTAAGTTATTATTAGGCCCACTGGTTAGAATATTTGTTTTAATTTTAATTTTTAATTATATACCACCTAGGCGTTTAAGGTTAGAAACCTAATGCCCTAACCTAATGTTTATAGAATATACCAGTATAAGAAGAAGCGCGTACCTACCGCAATTAAACCCTACTTCGCCCTAAGCTATTTAACCCTCCCGTTAAAGATGTTATAATATACATCCTTAAAATAACTAATTAATTAATTAAACAGATAATAGTTAATAAATACCTAAATAACGAGTTTATCTAAAAGGCACTTAAGCTAATTTAAGATGGCGTTAGACACTCTAAAAAGATCTCTTTAAGTAAATATAAAGCTTGCGGAGACTGCTTGTACTACTAAAACCGCCTAGTTATACTTAACTATAACAAACTTAAGCTTAAGCTTCTTAAATATATATACAACCTACCTATAGCCAGCCACCCAGGCTATAAAAAAACCCTAGAACTACTCTAATAGAAGTACTACTAGCTAAATATGCATAATATAATATAAAGGTATGTCTCTAGCTACTATACCTACTAATAAGCTAAAGCTTTATATAAGACGTATAACGGCTTTCTAAAGCTACTACCTATTCTAAACCAAAGATAGAAAGATATTTTAATTAACTTTATTATTGAGCTCCCTATAAGTAAAGGCTATATAAATATTATAGTAATTATAGACCGACTATCTAAGATAAGATATTTAATCGCCTGCCCTAATATATTAACACCTGCCGTTACCTAACTATTCCTAAATCATATATAGAAACTCTACAGACTTCCTAAAATGATTATCTCCAATAAAGGCAGCCAGTTTATCTCTATATTTTGGAAAGAACTAACTACCCAACTCTATATTAAAGCACTATTGTTTATAGCATACTACCTAGAGACGGATGGTTAAATAGAATATGTAAATGCTACTATAATAGAATAATATATTCGGATATACACGTTATATTTATAAGATAAATAAATAGACTGGCTTATATTTGCTAAGTTTACTATAAATAACTCCGTCTTAGAAACTATAAAGGTCTCCCTATTTCTGGCCAACTACAGCTAGTATCCGCAAATAGGTTTTGAACCCTTTAGTAATATTCCTTGCCTAGCTTATTAGGCCTTATAAGTTACAGAAGTAAATAAATTTATAAAGAAAATAGAAGAACTATAAGAGTTCCTTACTAATAAAATAATATAGGCCTAATCTATTTATAAAGCCGCAGCAAATAAGAACTAAACCCTAGCACTAGCCTACTAAATTAGTGACTTTGTTTAGCTAGATATAAGAAATCTAAACATAAAATAACCTACTAAGAAACTTAATTAGAAGAACGCCAGCCCTTATAAGGTTTAAAAAGTTGTCTCTCCTTATACCTATTAACTAAAGCTCCCTAATACAGTTAAAATCCACCCTATATTCTATACGTTAGTCCTCCGCCCTACTACCTATATATTAGACGCCCTGCCTAAATAGATCTAAGACCCTCCCCTACTAGTTAAAGTAGATAGTAAGGATAAGTACCTTATTAAAAGAGTTAATGATATTAAGTATAATAAACAGAAACGCAAATATATATACCTTATAAAATGGAAAGGCTTTACTAAGCCCTTGTGGGAACCTATTAACTCTATAGGACTTATATAAGCTATAGAAGACTTTTATAAACTCTACCTAGAACTACTACAGCCCTATCTCGCAAAAGCTTAAGTTTAAAATGGGGGTACTATTACGGGACACCTCCGTAACACCTTATACACGTCTACCTGTTTCCACTAACGTAGTAAGAAGAGACTAACCGCAAAAGGGCAATCTAACGGCAATCTGCCGCATTCTGCTATATTCTGCCAAGCCTATTAAATTCTGCTAAGTTCTGCTAGGACCGCTCCTTAAATCCTATTCTACTTTATGCATATATTAACCAAGCAACTAAACTAATAATATATACCCTTTCTTCCTATTTCCTTACCTCCTCTCCTTATATAACGCCTTGACTTTATTATATAGTTTATATACATAGCTTAATAATATCTACTTCGTTATATATTATTACTACTTATACTTACTCTGTAACAGTAGGTGTCTTAGGACAAATATAAGTATAGGTTAAGAATGTTAAAACGCATAAGGATATAAGAATAGGTAAGTCCTATAATAGTATCCCCCTCCTTACTTCTAAGCTCCTATAAGGTATATTATATATATGGAAAAAAAACCCCTAAGGGGAAATTTTTTTTATTAGCCTTCTCCGTCCTTCTATATCCTCCACTATATAGGCTTTACTAGTTCGGTCCTCCTTACTTAATTATTAGGCCTAAAGTATAGCCTAGCCTTATATTTGCCAGCTATACTATAGTCCTTACTACTTAGAGACGCTTTTACTAAAGCTTATATAGTCTCCTCTCTTACTTCTAGCAGCTCTATAGCTTCCTTCTTATATTTATATATAGTCCCTCCTTACTAGGCCTTATCCCTAAGGCTAGTAGGCCCCCTTCTCCCCCCCCCTCCCTCCCTCCCCCCTAATTATAGGTTAGGTTATATATTATATAAAGGTAGGTAGGGTCGTGTATTATATATAGGGGTAGATAGGTAGGTAAACAGATTTTAGTTATATAGTATAGTTGGTATAGTACAGTGCAGTATCTTCTTAGTAAGTTCTTGTTGGTATAGTATAGTATTTATATTATAGGCAGGTTCTTATTAGTAGTAGTATAGTACTAGTGTAGGTTCCGTAGGCATATTAGTATAAAGCTTATTAGTTTATATAGCAGTATAATATAGGGCTTATTGGTTCGGGTAGTAGTATAGCTTAAGGCTTATTAGTTTAGGTAGTAGTACAGTGCTAGCAATAAGGTTAGTTTATATGTATATTAGCGCCAAATCTAATAAATTAAAAATTGCTTATACCAATATTGGTGGTAGGTGCTTAACAATATTGTTAAAAGTCAGATTATCGTAATATTACACTAAAAAAGACTTAATTAAGGGTGTAGATCGTAATATAGATATATATCGTAATAAGGGGGGTTTACTGTAATAATAAAGCAATTAGATTTAGCTTATTAGGCGCAAATCCGGGCTTATTACCTATTGAGTTAAGGCTATGGAGCTAAAACTCTGTGTATTGCTTATCTTCTATATAGGTGGTTAAAGAAATGTTAAGGAACTTTAACCGCAAGGTCGAAGTTGTCTGATTGGTCAGATTCCTATTAAAAGATTTCTCCCACAAGTCTTATTACGTGATATCGTTGCGGGCTTGTTTTCCAACAATTACATCCTTAAGGTCCCTAACTTATGGGTTTACAGACGCTATGTTATAGTCCGTATATATATATATACAGGTAATAGGCTTTACTGCCTCTAGTGTTTAGGAAGAATTATATAACTCTAACCGTCCTCTCTGCCTCCTTGTGTGTCACGGAACCCGACTGTAGGGGCCTCCATAGGAGAACCCCGTGCTCTCGCGTACACCTCGCGTACAGCTTATGTCAGCTACGCGAGGGTATATTACCTCCTTATGCCCTCGACCCTTACGATCGATCGCGCAACGTCTTGTAGACTCCCCGAATATATACGCTTTATAGCCATTGCCCGCGTTCCGTAACATTACGTTGCGCCTTTTTCTTCACTGACGCTTAGCCTACGACCAATTCTACGTCTCCATGATACCGCAGACGCTGCTAGAAGTAGCGTGTCCATAAGTTACCTTACTTCGTACTCCCAAAGAATCAATGATAGTAAGACGAAATTCCTTACTAGCTACTATGTTAAACTTAAAGAACAACCTAATACCTATATTAAAACCACGACACCAATCAGTTCTAGGAGGATTTAATTTGTTAACCCTAGCCTTAACCCCTAAAGGGAAGCCTAGTGGCTTAAAAGACTATAATAACTATAAGGGGGACATTAACAATGTCTTATCCTTTATTAACTATACAACCATAGATAAATAAGCCGAAGGGCTACTACCTATTGAGATCAAGATACAAGACGCCGAGATATTTGTAAAAATGGTAGCATAAGAACCTAATAAATACTACTACCTTTTATAGAACTACTATCTAAAGCTTATATAAGCTGAGATGCGTGCTGCCTAAGATTACGATATTATCTAAGACCTATAAGCTTGTAAGGCGCTCGCTAATAACACACGCTAAGAGATTAAAAACGACCTCCGCGCGTCTAAACACGACGTCTAATAATTAAAGAAGGCCGAGATTACACTTATTGCTATAGTTACTAAGAGAGAGGGTATAATTAAATACCTACAATCTTAGCTTAATAAGCATATTTGTAACTATACCAGATACCTCTCTACTGTATATAATGCCACCTAAGTCTTTACGCCCCCAGTAACCTCACCTACTTAACGCTTGATGGAAGGTTAGCGCTGAGCAGCTTTACCTAACGGGAACCCCTACTATAGTAGCGGTGATGATGAAAGCCACAATAATTAAACCTAAACTACTACTATAGGGTCTAATATATGCTACCCTAATCCCCTAATCTTTGAGGGTGACCGCAAGGAATATAGCTACTGGAAGATATAAACCCGCGAGAAACTGGCCTAGAGCGCCTACCTTTTCCCTATAGAAGATACTAAGATTGGCTATATTATTAGACAAACAAAGGGCATCCCGTTTAATAGGCTTTTTGCTTAATGGGAGACTAGTAGTTTTTAGAAGTGGCAGTTCTACTAGGAAGTCCTTAACGACCTTAACTAAATATACCGCGACTATAACCTAGTGGCCACTAGTTAAGCTAAACTACGCGCCCTAAAGATGAGTCCTACTAAATTATTTAACGAGTTCTATGTTAAATTCCAGAAATACACTGGAGTCCTTGCCTGAGATAACGCTAAAGACCAGGAAGATCTCTTTAAAAAAGTCACTTATTACCTTAGTTACACAGCCGCCAGCCACAACTATAACGACGTTTACGATATGGTAGTAGCCCTATGGAAGATTAAACAACGGCTAAACCAGATCACTACTGTAAACCCCCACCCAAAGACCTCCCTATAAAAGCCCTCCGGACCTACTAAACCATTGACGCCTACTACCCTAAGCAATACTACTGGTCCTAATATTGACCTCTCCATACTAGCCTTCCCGAAGAAGCTACTAGACGGAGAGCGCGAGCTACTCCAAAAGCTAAGGCGTTGCTATAGATGCCGTTAAGAAGGCTATTATAGCTATAGCCTAAACTGCCTAATGGCTAGGTTTAGCAGCTGCCGTTAAACACCTAACCCTATGCCCTGGACACCAAATACGTTGCTACGCGCCGCTACCGCACAAGACGAAGATGTAGTAATGGTAGTAAAATTAGACGTGGAAGCGGAAAACGCAAAGTCCTAGCCCTAAGTTACAGGTTAGGACACTCTGACAATAGAGGGATCTATATATTGGCTTACTTAATAAATAGCTTAGTAAGAATGGAAGGACGGAAGCAAATAGTCTTACCTATAGAGGGAACTACTGCTAAGAAACAATATAAAACCCGTTCTATAATTAACTGCGGAGCTATTAATAAATTTGTAGATACCTAATTTGTGCGTACTTATAACCTACTTACCTTACCCCTTGCTAAAGCCCGCGCCCTACAACTCGCTGACGGTAGTTATACTGCATAAAAGATTACCTATATAGCACAACTCTACCTAAATATAAATGGACACCAGGAGGAGCTCTAGGCCTATATTACACCACTTGCGAACTACCCTATTATCCTTGGAATAAACTGGCTTAAATAATACAACCCCGCCATTAACTGGCAAAAGAGAGAAGTAACCTTTAACTTTAAATACTGTAGAGAGACTTGCCTAAGGTATAGCCTAGCCGCCTCTATCTACTCCCCAGGATATTAACCTAGGGAAACCCTTATTACCCCACCTATGACCAACTGCTACTATGTAAGCGCCGCGGCCTTCTACCGCATAGTATGTAGGAAAGGCTGGACTGTTGCCGTAGCCTCTTAATTATAACTATATAAGCTTGATAAAGATTAGGACCACATCCTCTATAGTAATAGGATAGACATAGTTAACCTCCCAGAAAATAATACCCCCGTAAAACTCTACGGACTTTCACCCTTAGACTTTGAGAAGTTTATAAAGCTTAAAAAAGGACTTACTAATAAGGAACTCCGCAAGCTCCTCCCTAAGAGATACTATAACTTTATTAATATATGCTTATAAAAGAGCGTAGATATACTCCCCCCACATTAACCTAACGACTATGCCATTAATATTAAACAAGGAAAAACGCCGCCCTATAAGAGACCCTACTTAATGTTAAAAGACGAACTCCTAGTTGTTAAAAAGTATATCAACGAGCACCTTGATAAAGGGTTTATTTATCCTAGCATATTCCTAGCAGCTGCCCCTATCCTCCTTGCTAAAAAGCTAGGAGGAGGTATTTAATTCTGCGTTAACTATAGAGGACTTAACGCTATTATGATTAAGAACCGATACCCCGTACCGCTTATACGCAAGACCCTTAAATGGCTTAGCTAAGCTAAAATCTATACTAAACTTAATATTATTGCCGCCTTTAACTGCCTCTAAATATAGGAAGGTGACGAATGGAAAACCGCATTTGTATTGCGCTTTGGCTAATTTAAATACACCGTTATACCTTTCGGCGTATGTAACGGCCTAGGTAGCTTCTAAAGCTATATTAATAATGCCTTACGGGATTACCTTAATGACTTCTACTCCGCGTACCTGGACGATATACTTATTTATAGCAACGACCCTTCTAAGTATACTGAGCACGTTTAAAAGGTCCTACAGCGCCTTAGAGACGCAGGACTTTATATTAATTTAAAGAAGTGCGAATTCTTAGTTACAGAAGTAAAATACCTTAAACTAATTGTTACTACTAAGGGTGTCTATATGGACCCTAAAAAAGTATGTATAATTACTGGATGGCAAACCCCTACTTGTATTAAGGACGTATAAGCCTTCCTTAGTTTCGCCAACTTCTATTGGAAATTTATATACAACTTCTTAGGTGTTATAGCACCACTTATAGCAATAATGCGAACAAAGGGCCTTTCTGTAAAAGGAAGAAAAACATATCTATATTTTATCTAGACGCCTGAATGTGAAAAGGCGTTCTAAGACCTAAAAGATGTGTTTACTAAAGTACCTATCCTAGCTTACTTTATACTAGGATGATAACTCTACCTTAAGACTAACTCCTTAGACTATATTAACGCGGGCGTCCTTTTTTAGATAGGTGATAACGGTCTTCTCTACCTAGTTGCATTCTACTCGTCTAAGCTTACACCACAAGAATATAACTATAAGATCTATAATAAGGAACTCCTTGTAATTATATAAGTGTTTAAGGAATTCTAACTGGAACTCTCCTTAGCAGAACCTAACTAGCCAACTGAGGTTTTTACAGATTATTACAACCTTAAGTACTTTATGACTATGAAATAACTAAACTAACGCTAAGTATATTAGAACGAGTTCCTCTCTGGTTTTAACTTTAAAATTGTATATAGGCTAGGAGTATAAGGTACTAAGCCTAATAGCCTAATACGCCGTTTGCAAGACCTTTCTTAGTTAGAAGATAACCCTTGTAATTAATTCTAATGATAAATAATCCTAAAAGCACGAAACTTAGCCCTAGGTATACTACCCAAGACAGAACTAACTGCCCCTTAGCTTTATACTATAGAACTAGAGTTATCCCCTAAAATTAATAAACTTATTACCGCAGTATATAACACCCCTGTTAACCTATTACTGTATTAACTAATTGCCGCAAAGATTACTGGTACCTGTATACTGCCTACTAACCTCCAAAGCTTAGGCTAGATTAATATAACAGCCTTAAAAGTAAAAGAGAACAGGCTCTATTATAGAGGCCGTCTATTTATCCCCGACTTAGAAGACCTGCAACGGCAACTAATCTAAATGGCCTATGACCTCCAATTAAGCGGCTACCTAGGTAAAGAAGGAACCTATAAGCTTCTTAGCCGATACTACTTCTGGCCCAAAATGATAGACTTAGTTAAACGCTTTGTAAGCGCCTACCACGGCTGTAAATATACTAAAGCATTTCACATAAAGTACCAAGGACTGCTATACCCTCTACCAGTACCTATATAACGATGGGCAGATATCGCTATAGATTTCGTTATTAACCTACCGCCTTGCAAATAATATGGCCGAACCTATAAGAACATCCTTATAATAATATGCCAACTTATAAAAGAACGCCACTACGTCCTAACCAAAGGCGTAGCCGTAAGCGACGTTGCCAACGCCTTCCTCCGCGAAGTCTACCAACTATATAGGTTACCCAACTCTATTACGTCTAACTAAGGCACGCAATTTAACTCTAACGTATAGAGGCGGATCTGCCAACACCTTAGCATCTTCGTTAAGATGTCTACATCCTTTTACTATGAAACTGCGGGATAACCGGAAAACGCTAACGCTAGTATAAAGGCGTACTTATGATAGGTAGTCGCCTATAGTTAGGATGACTGGGTAGACCACCTTCCGCTAGGTAAATTTGCAGTAAACAACCACGTCTTAGCTACTATAGGACTTACCCCGTTCTTTGCGAATAAAGGATATCACCTATAATCCGGTATAGAGCCACCAGAGCCTATTAATAAGAAACTGCTATATGGAAAACGCCTTAAGATGCTACTTACTAATTAACATGCAGACCGTATGAAAGACCTACTCGACTACTGTAAAGGAGAGATGGCCTGGGCCTAAGCAAAATAAGCTTACTTTGCTGACCGCTATAGAACACCACCACCTGAGATGCATGTTAGCGACTAGGTATGGTTAGATGCACGTAATATCTCCATATAGAGACCTATAAAGTCACTTGATTATAAGAACCTTGGCCCCTACTAGATTAAATAAGTCATTAATAGAGGAGCTGTATACGAACTAGAGCTCCCGCCTGCCTTAGCCACCCGTGGGATATAGCCCGTGTTTTACCTATGGCTACTATACCTTTACCAGCCTAACCCTCTACTAGGATAAACACAGCCTAAACCCCCACTAGTACTAATCCGAGATGAGAACGAAGACAAGAACTACGAGGAGTAGACTGTTAAACAAATCATCGACTCTAAATACTTTAGTAAAGGCAGAGGATGGCGGCTCTACTATAAAGCTACCTATACAGGATTTGACATAGATCAGCCAGAATAGCAACTATGGGAAGATTTTAAAAACGTAAAAGATCTAATTAGTGATTTCTACCACGCAAACCCATAGAAACTAGGCCTAAGCAGAGATTTTGTACCTAATCCCCTATAGGAGCCGTTATAGCTAAATCGTTGTATATTACCGTCATGTGACTACTCCAATAAGATATTAAGGAACTTTAACCGCCGGTTAAAGTTATCTAATTGGTCAGATTCTAGACGCTAAGGAAAAGCCAACCAATTAGGATTTTCCATCCCCGGGATGGAAAATCGCTATTGGCTCGCTTGCTACTAGCGCCTTAGCGACACCCTTGCACCTTACCAAGTCCCCAACAGCCTCCTTCCCCTCTATAGCCCAGTACCTTTGCATAGTAGCAACCCACAAGCTTCAAGTTAGAAGCACCTGTACGAGCCCGTTACACCTATAACGATATTCCTTCTTCTAGATACCCCAAGCATTTTCCCCTACATGTACATAGCAACCACAGCGTCGCCGGAGCTCCGCCTCAATAGGAGGGGGGGTAGTGTCACGGAACCCGACCGCAGGGGCCTCCATAGGAGAACCCCGTGCTCTCACGTACACCTCGCGTACAGCTTATGTCAGCTACGCGAGGGTATATCACCTCCTTACGCCCTCGACCCTTACGATCGATCGCGCAACGTCTTGTAGACTCCCCGAATACATACGCTTTGTAGCCATTGCCCGCGTTCCGTGACATCGTGTTAGAAATCTTACTTCTACTCTAACAGAGCCAATTATCACTTCACTTAACCTTAATTTAATGAACATTTCATACAATTACAAAGACCTTATAACCTTGAATAATTTCCCAACTATAAGAGCATAGAACAAATAAACTAAAACAAAACCTAGTCCTTATTTCGAAAGGGCATACTTTCCATCGAGAACCGGAACTTCTCGATGCGATCCATTTTGTCCAGAACCTTAGTCGACGTGCGGAGGACTGATTCGCGGTGGAATGTCTGTGTCTCGTAGTTGTACGAGCACAATAGCGCTCTCCGCATGCCACCCTCGTGACCACAGATGATCATCACAGATGGCGGATGGACGGCGCGGAATGTCGTCACGGTTAGCGTATGTGTATCCACCAAGGTAAAGATCCTGTCTGGGTCGACTTGGCAGTTCGTTGCCATTGGGTCATCTGTAATATTGTACTGGAGCTCAACATCGTTTGTAGCAACCGGTAGAGGGTCGTCCGACGGCCTAATAGCTTCCAACTCGTCCTTCAGCCTTAACCCAGCAACTTTACGTCGATGCCTCGATTGCGTGCTGCTATACGGGCTCCACTTAAGTCGACCCTCGCTGAAGCCGAATAGTTTTCGTTCAGGCCAATCGGGGTTGGGAACGCCTTCAATGCCGATCAAAGAAGCCTGCGTGGACCAGAACTTACCACGGTAAAAGATGAGCATGGCGGCAGGCAGCAGGAAGAAGGCCGTTGCTGCGATGAGAAAGAAGATGATGCCGACTGCAATAGCGGGATTTGTATACTTGTGGGTAGAGAAACTGTTTCCGACTTCTATGGGCTTCGCGTAGGTTGCGAGTGTCACGATGCCGATGATAAGCCAGCCAGGAGTAAGGAGGGCGGTGAACTCGACCGCCAGCCGCCAGATGGTCTTTCGCTTGAGGAACCCTACCGGTTCAAGTTCACCCCACTCGATAGAGGCAGCGAACGCGCCGTCAATCATGACGGTCTGGCCTTGAGCGATACCCGCAATCTGGCATGTCGGATAGATGTCCCAAAGTTTGGCTCCCCAAAAGTCTTCAATTTTGTACCAAGGTTCACCTCTTCGAGGTGGTAGGAAGCAGATGAGCCTCTCGAGTAACATGTTTGAGTCGTTCAATAAGGAAAGTCGCGCAAAGGCCTCGAATAAAGTCTCGCCCTTCGTGGGAATTGGTCTTCTCCGAGCAAGAGTCATAAGCGCATAGACAGGATCTGCTGTCGCATGTTTTGAAAACCTCTTTTTCATGAGACACTCCAGGCCGATACTGAGAAGTTCGGTTTGTGTCAGGTGAAGATTTGATTCAAAATGGTCCACGAGCTGCCTTACTGAAAGCCCGTCTTCCTTGTATGCTACCTCAGCCATGTTTCGCTTGGGAACTGTCTTCCAGTAACGCACCGTCGTGGTCGTGGCACTGGAACGGTAGATGGCTATGTCATATTTAGTCGGCGCCAGTAACATTTCTGGCAGCGTCCAGAGGCGTGAAGCCCAGTCTTGCAGCAACTGGTCCACGTTCCACGAGTCTCGTCTTAAAATCCGCTCACGCACCGGGTCCTTGAGGGCAATGACGAGGCATTTGGCACCCCTGGCTATATCACAGATTCCGTGTGAGTCAAGCCGCGCCGTCTCAGCAGTCATGCATAGAACGTCGATCCAGAATGCGCTTACGCCCGCGTTCTGTGCTGTAAGAGTACCTATCTGGTATAACTGATGAAGATCACCGTCTTGAAGTTTAGGCATTGCAGCACGGATCGTGCGCTCTTGCTCATTAGGAGGATCCCGTTCATTCCATTCGCCGATTCCTTGTTCGGTATATGTCGACCGGATATCCGTGCACCGGTCATAGGAATTGAATGAGGACTCTGTCTATTGAAATGTGGTTCTAAGACCTCTATATATACACAAGGAAAGGTGTAGGAAAGGAAAGAGAAGGAGGGTAGGGGGTGGCAATGGAAACAAGGAGTAGGTAACCGAGTCAATGACTGACTCAACGACTGACTTAATGACTAAGTCAACGGGTAGGTAGCTAAGTCGGGGCAGTAAGGACCTAATTCGGGTTAACACACCCCCCTAGCTGACCGACTGGGTGACGATCAGCTGGATATACCTAAATAGGAAATATCCATGGTGTTAAACCAAATAGAAACCATCTAAAAGAAAAACTTAATAAGGAAATTATACAAATTAGTTAAACAGTACAATCAAATCCAACTACAATAGAGTCTTAATATTAACCAAATTCAGTTGTTAAATAAAGCTTTTATGCTTCTGCCTTAACAGGGCCTTTGTAAGACCGTCAGCCGTTATATTAGTAGTAGGAACCTACTTAATTACGATTAAGCCTTTCTAAACCTCTTAGTAAAGCCAGTGCTGGTAGATATCTACGTGACGAAGCTTCGTGTTCAACTAAGGTCTGTTTTTAGTAAGCAGTTAAATCGTCTGTTAATTATCGCAGCCAATTGTATGCTCCTTACTTATATAGAGTTGTATATCTTAAAAGAAGCGCTGCCACCAAATTAATTCGGTAGCTGCGTTTAATAGAGCTTTAAGCTTAGCTTTAGTGCTTAATATTATAACAGTCTTCTGCTTGGTGGAGCGCCAGTCAATTACTCCCCCAAATAGTGAAAATATGAAGCCTTCGGTACTCTTTTAACTGACAGGATTATCGCTAAATGCAGTATTACTTGCTTGGACGATGATCTAACTTCTAACATTCCTGCTTAAGTATTTAATTGCAAGAGTTTTCTTTTAATATAGGTATGCAATCGCTTAATTGGCTGCGGCTTTATATAGGGGCGACAGATTGCGAAGGAATTCTAAGAGCTTGCTTAAGGCTTAAGCGGCGTCAGGTCATATAATGTAGGTGGCATAGAGTAGCGATCCAACCTTCCTTTGATACATGTAGACCTGCTACTTAGAGGCCTGTTCTAGATTAGGCAAGAGATCTTCTATACTCATTAGTGTATATACTGGTCAAAAGTCTTTTAGATAGAAGGTGCTAGCGATCTTATTAATATAGGAATCCTAGCAGAGCCAGAGCTTCTGTTAAGGTTAATTATAAAGGACTCTAATTTCTAAGAACTAGGTTAGTTCTCCTAGGTTCTTAATCTTATACTTTATCGTCAGCTGTTCCTTAAAGAGTTAAAGCTTTAGTAAGTCTTCTATGCGGCAGGCTACCACAATATCGTTAACATAGAAGAACACGATTAGCCAGTTGTTATAAAATAGACACAATTCTCTATTAACTGCCGTCAGACCTAGGGACGTCAGGGTAGTTAAGAACTTATTAAGCTAAAGCAGTGGTGATTATCAGAGGCCGTATAGAGCTCTTTAAAGGAGCAGATACCTGCCCTTCTATTAAAAGCCATCTGGAAACTTAATATAGACTGTCTCATTAATAAGGCTGTTGGCGAAGGCGTTAACTGCATTACACTGCCAAGTCTTCAAATTAAATGCAGCAACGATCGCTATCATGGCTCTGAATATTTTTGCTATAAGGGTTGCTGCATACATATTCTTTTCACTAAGTCGTTGTAAGTCACCTTATATATAAAGACGGGCTTTAAATTTAACAAGATATCTATTAGTGTTAAACTTATAAGTAAACACCCAGGTAACAGGTATAACGTCAAGCAACGCTGTCTATTTGACGGACTTAAATGTCCCTTACTGCTCAAGATCATTATATTCCTTATTGGCGGCTTCTGTGAAGCCATCTTTATACGGGTAAGCTTAAAGCTCCTTCCAGCTATATAGTGGTGGTGGAAGCTTATCGCGGTATAATTGCTTCTAGTTATGTCTAATTCCGGTAACAAAGGCTCCATAGAAGGCAGGAAGGGTATCTAATTACTTAATATCTATTAGGTAAGCTGCTTGACGCGTTAAAAGCTTTTTAGTTCTTTTACCTTCTACAACATTAACATCGCCTACATCGCCTATAATCTCCTGTCTTGGATGGGCTTCTTCTTTAGGAACAAGTTTAAATTGGGGTCTTCAATTAATTAAGGAACTTAATAGCTCTACATTTATAGTATTTAATTAAGGTTCTGGCGTCTTAGCTAGGGTAGGGAGGCTAGGTGTAGAGTTATCCTTTAAGGATTATAGGCTGATTACGTTATTATCTTAATCTGTATTTTTATTAGCATCCACCTATTAACTTCCACTACTATCTACCTTATCCTCCTTATCTAATGTCTTATCCTCCTCATCTAATATCTTGTTAAGCTCTTTCTAAAGCGTTCTATTGCTACTTAACACATTGATTACCTCCAAAATTTAATTAGCTTATTTTTGGAGCAGATTCGCGAGATCTGGCTAACTGTCGTTATAGAGCAACTGCTTATTAAACATTATATCTCTCGTTTAAATCACCTTCTTTTCGCTGGGTATATAGACCCTATAGATGTTCGTCAACTGGTACCTAACTAGGTATCTAATATAAGCCCTTAGCTCAAGCTTTCGTGTGCGTAGAATGTTATATTTAAGCAGGTAAGCTCTGCAGCCGTATATTTATAGGTAAGCTATATTCGGCTTTAATGGCAAGAACCCTAGTACTAACTAAAGCTTTTTAAAAGGTGTTATCTAGCTAAGCTAGGCGTTTAGTATCTAATTAATTAAATACGCTGCAGCTCTAGTAACCTCTGGCCATAGTTCTTCTAGTAGTTAAGCTTTAATTCGTATACACTAAGACTTAATAATAATTACCCCCCTAGAACGTTCAGCAGAACCGTTCTAAGACTTTATATATAGGGCCGATTTCTCTAACAGTATTCCTTTTTAAGTCCTCTAAGCGTCAAACTCGCCACCTAGGGAGGTTTCGCCATCGATTTAAATTATTGCGATTTTTAGGTTATACTAACGCTCCACCCTATTTAAATATTATATAATTGCTTGCGTTGTTAATAACTTATAGGCAAAGGTCTCTACCTTATTTATACGCAGATATTCGTCATAGAAGTATATTGTCTAGATATAACCGTTGTACGCTATAATCTCTGGAAATAAGTTGATATGTACTCAGTAGAAGGGCCTAGTAGCCTTACTAGTAGGCGTTCTTCTTAATATAATTTCGTAAGCCTTGCTAATAGTATAGGTCTTATAGTTAATTATTGCTGGACCTTGAAGTTTCGCACTACCTGCTTCTTAGGGTAAATGCTTAATTATATTAGGACCTACATGGCCTAGTCTCTTATATTAGAGTTCGCCTAATATTTCCTAATTAGGAAGGGGGTCTTGCGATTAAATTGCAAATAAGGCCTTGCTTAGGGTCCTCGGTCGTAGTTTGTTATACTTAAGTATTAATTGGTTACAATGGCTCTTACAAAAGGCGAACGTCTCATAATTGTTCTTGTAATATAGTAGGTTCCTTTTATTGTCCCACTATATATTCTTTTTATTGAACTTCTTTAGGCAGGCTAAATTTATATAAAAGGCTAGTACATATACTATGCTAGCTAAGAAGATCTTTCTGGGACCTAATAGCGTCTAGATAGTAATAACTACCGTCCCTACACCCTTAATTAGATCCATACCCGTTCCGGCATATATAAAGTTATTACTTGGTTAAAGCTCGTTGACGAACCTTAATTAATTGTTAATAACGTGTATTATGGTTCCGCTGTTAAGAATCACGCTATTATATAGCTTATAGTTAGTGCCTGCTTTGTGGGCGCCTATTTAATATACTATAAAGGTACTATCGTCTTCCTTTTAACTTCCGTCTTGGTTTAGTGCAGCTTCCTTTTCTAAAGACTGCTTCCTAACCTTCTTTAGTGTTCGCTTGTGCCATTCTAGGGCGTTAGAAATCTTTTCTTTAACCTTTTTAGCCGTAGCTTTGTCTAATTTCCAGTCCTTTAATTAAACCGACTTGTTAATATAAGGACAATCTTAGAACCAGTGAACAGCTCCGTAGTAGCACGTTGGGGTATCCTTCTTCTGTGCCGACTTAGAAGGGGTAGGAGCCTTGTCCTTAGGAGCCTCGTTCTTAGGAGCCTTATTGATTAACTTGCCCTAAAAGCTTACTACATTGGCACTAAACTAATCTCTATTCTTCTACTGGGCAGTCTCTAATCTTTAATAGTCCCGATATATATTGACTATTTAATGTATGGATAACACGTGGTTTTTGGCCTAGTTATATTTATTAAATTTAACCCTCCACGTCAAGGCCTAATTTGGTAATACTAGCTCTACCACTATTAGAAAGTCTCTAATTGCTTAGTCGCCTTATATATCCGGCAGCTTAATCTTTTTATAGTTGTTATATATCTTCTCCCACTGCTATAGCCAGGCCTCGAAGTTCTGGTTCTTTGGGCCCTTTTTAACCTTAGCGTATTGAGTGAATAGGTAGAGCTAACATGCTGTATTAGTAGGGGCAACTCTCTCCTTAAGAGCTACCAGGGTATTATACACTGAGTTAACACCTAGTATATAGGTATTAAGGTTCCTGGTCACTACACTGGTAATATAGCTTCGTAGAGAGGTTAAAGCTGTCTTCTTCCTCTTATATTCCTTCTCTACCGTCTTGTGTCTCTTATGGAGAATTTAAAGCTTGTCCTTCTCGTCCTTAGAGAGAGTTATATAGGAGGTTATTCCTATCTTCACATCTAAAGGCTTAGGAAAGGCTGGTTTAATTAGTTGGGGCAACTAATCCTATTTAGTTAAGGGGTTGACGTATTCCCATACGTCTCCTATTTAAGCTTAAAGTCTAATAAGGTTAATCCATTCGTCCTAGTTAGCTTAATTTAATAATATCACCATTGTGGTAATAGTCTGGGTAGGTGGTTGAGAAGTTATATTAAAAGGTGCTTACAGAAAGGATAAAGAATTTGATAAATAAGTAGCAATTTAATAAGGGGTATAATTAATTAAATAGATCAATTAAATTAATTAGTTAAATAGGGGCAATACGGCAAGCAACCCGGGCTCATAACTGTTGACCGGATATCCGTGCACCGGTTATAGGAATTGAATGAGGACTCTGTCTATTAAAATGTGGTTCTAAGACCTCTATATATACACAAGGAAAGGTGTAGGAAAGGAAAGAGAAGGAGGGTAGGGGGTGGCAATGGAAACAAGGAGTAGGTGACCGAGTCAATGACTGACTCAACGACTGACTCAATGACTGAGTCAACGGGTAGGTAGCTGAGTCGGGGCAGTAAGGACCTGATTCGGGTCGACAGTATATGTTTGGTATTGATTTCGTGTGTATGAGACGAAGACGTACTCGCCACTTTCTTTCTTGTGCCGTTTCCTGTCCCATTCGTCAACATCCAGGATGTTGTATGGGTTACCTGTACTAGAGCCTTGATCATCGTCGGGAATGACGCATAGTTTCCGAGGGCGTAAGTGCCTCCCAAAGGCACCGTCGAACTGGTCTTCTCCAACTTTTAGAGCCGAATTGTGCTCTGAAAGACGATATCTAGTATTATTAGGAGAAGAGCTGTCAAGCACCCCGATTCTAATATCTTCTTGATTCTGTTCTTCCTGAACAGAAGATTTGACAGCGCGAGGATTCTGATTGGCATGAGCTTATGCGGAGCGAGATTTTGGACAGAGCAAGACTACTCACCCCCTCTTCATTCTCTTTCATATTTCTCGACACCTTCGGATAACCGAAATATCGGTATCTGACGGAGGGATACTTTCCTCCTGGATAAGTGTTCCTGTCCATTTTGGCGAATAGTCCCTTGATGGCGTGATTAGTCGTCCGCTACAACATTACTGGTTTTATGTTGACATACCGTGAAAGTTAGGCCAAAACACGCAACAGGATACTTCAAATACAGCATCCGCCACGCCGGATGAGTTAAATTTTGAGAGCCATCTTAGCTCTTGAAATCAGCAAATGTTGAAATAGGCAAAAGGGACAAGTGAATTTGACTTCTACTGCGTACCTCCTCTTGTGCGTTCAGGTTCGGCCCTCAGCCAATCAGTGTAAGTCCACACAAGAATATTTCTGCCTGCACTCCGCAATCGTCTTCCAATCATCTGTCGTGTGCTGAGTTCCAAAGGGGGCTCCCAAGTGGTCCTGACACTGCTTGGACGAGTGTAGCCAGGGGCTAGCTGCACCCTAAGGATATCTAGCTTGCCATCATCTGGCCGGAGGTAGTGATCCTTGTCCCTGTCACCGGAGGCAACAATGCAATAACGGTTTCCGCTATCTTTGTGGTCTTGGACACCCTGGTTGAAGGTGGCAGGTCAGGTCACTAGGCACACGCTCGTTTTAAAAAGCAACTCACGACATTGTCGACTTCATGAGCAGCTTCAAGGTCAGCTTCCTGACTAGTTGCTGCAGACGCGAGATTCTGGGTAGAGCTTTGCAGACGAATGAGCGAGACTCTGGAAGAACCATCGACCTTTTCTGCCATTTTGAGGGAAGAGGTGAGCGTGTTTTCAAGCCAAGAGTATAAGCGTCTCTTGCAAGGAAAATTCAGGAACCAAAGGAGGATAGACCCGGCTGGAGAGGGGTGAGGAACGACGGCATATTTAAGAGCATGTCAAGAAGTCGATACTTTAGTGCTCTAAGCGCATAACCCTCAAGCTCTCTATAAAAAAACAATAGAAATGAAACGGGACACATTAAGGCATCCAATAATTTTCTGAGAGCATATACCTAATTATGTTTGTCGACAGGGGGTAGAAGCGCCTCAAGCGCCACTCACACCTGCGTTTTATTAAGGGCACTCCTAATAGACAACTTGCGCAGCTGGAAACTAGACTACATACACCCGCCAAGAAGGCGCCCCCGGCGCCAGCTTCAAGGACCCCCTACCTTTATAAAATACAGCTAATGCAGCCCAAATTGGTGGCGCGACGAGCTCGTATTTACCCGTCCTTTAGATCAGTTATAATCGGCTTATTTAAGCCAAACACTAGGATCGGGTAAGGCGTTTTCTATCAGGTAAGGCGCATACTTTTTAAGTAAGGCGTTCGGCAGGGAGCTCGGAAGTAAGCCCCGCGGAAGCTTAACCCTTGTTGCCGATACATATAATTATGGTATTAAAAAAGGCCGTTAGCTTCCTGTTTAACTTCCAACTCCCTATTATACACGCTTTTAAGATAGCGAGCGTGCTATATTTGGGCCTCTTAGGAGGTATTTAAGCCTCTTAGAAGGTAGAAAGGGGTGGTAGGAACAGGAGTTAAGCTCGTCGGAGGTGGTGTATATAAGGAGGAGGATTTGTATATAGCTCTATAGAAGATTATTAGCTTTATAACCTTATTTCTAAACCAAATTTAAGCTGACTAAAATATATCGTTAGCTGTCCTTACTAACGCCTTCCTTATCTAGTGCATTAGCTTTTACCTAGTCTTATTCTACTATACCTTATCTACCACCTCTTAACCAGCTACAGCTACCGCCAATTAGCTTCTATATTAGGTAGGTAGTTAGGCTGCCATTTACGCTAGTTAGTATAAGCGCTTCTTATCCGCATTATACACCTCATCTACCACCTTACTAGGCTCTAGTAAATTAATATATAACTCCTCCAGACTCCGCGCAGCCGGACCCTTATTAGGTAAATATATTTCGGCCTTAGTAGCTTTAATTTACAACCCTAGAGACCCCAGTAACTGCTTAGCAAGCTGCCAACAAAGCTACGATAGATGCTATATAGCAGGAAGTTAAACGTTTAGATAGAGCTAAGGCCTCCGCAAGAGCTATCGAAGCTTTAGGCAATCGCATAAAGCCTAGATTTAACGCCAATAAGGATACAGCTAAGTTAGAGAGTATTATAAGTAGTAAGGGACGTTCTATTAGAGCTACTACTAAGGTTCCTAACGAGCCTCTCCTATATCCTTAAATACATCTCTTGTTAGAGGCAAAGACCTATTGCTTTATACTTTATAATCGCTATTATAGCTAATACAAGCCAGGCCAAATTACCGACTTTTGGAGTAAGACAATTAAGCCGCAATTAAACAATTGGCTTAGTAAGCGGAGCTAGTTAACTTATACTAATATTAGGCGGTTTGTTAGCCGAGTATTTAACTAGTTAATTAATACAATTAAGCAATAGGAAAAGGAGACTAGTACTATTTAGTAAGACTTTAATTATATCTAGCAAGCGACAAAGTTTCTCTTCTATACAGCAGATAAGAATCTATCTATAAGGAAGAAGTTAGAGGCTGCTAAGCTGGCATTTTTAAACTCTTAGTAAGCCGCTGCTATGCATAAGCAGCTGTTAGTAATTTTAGGCCAAAAGCATTATTATGGCGAAATTGCATCTAGAGCTAATATAACTTCCTTTATGGAGCTAGCTCTATCAACTAAGGCAGCAGATAAAGGCGAGCCTCTGCCTAAATTAACTAGATAAAGTGCTTAGTGATTAATAACAAAGGAGCGAGTGCCAAAGATCTTTATTTAAGGCGTTTATAAGAGCCTTGAATAGCATAGCAATGTTATGGCCGACGCGATTAAGGAAGCTTTTAGTAGGCGTCTTCCACTTAAGACATTAAATTAGGTATCTGCTGCTCCGTCTGCACCTTCTACTGCAGAGGTTAAGGCCTTAGCTAAAAAGGTTTGCCGAGTTAAGGATGACTTTATAAAGCAGAACAGCCCTGCCGCCGTTAAGTCTATACTGCAGATGCAAGCAGCTATACTAGCGCTAAGTAATAAGATGGAGCTCTTTCTTAACGGCGCTATGCTTAACAGGCAATCTATAGTAGTAAATATATTGGTAAAGTATAGAGAGTTGGTTTCTAAAGCCTAAATCTATACCCGTATTACTAACAACGTTATTAAAGAGAAGTAGGCAATTTGGGCAGCAAATAGGTTAAGTCTACATTTAACGGAGGAAGTAATTCGGCAGCTCGTAAAGAAGTTAAAGAAGATAGCCGTGTAATATAACGTATAGATAAAAGCGTTCTATGTATTTTATAAGGACTCTAGCTTTAATATAGGCAAGATTTCGCCTAATTGCGGAGAGTTATTAGTAAAGGAAGCCTTTTATTATTAAGGGGGTTGACATTTTATTATTTCTAGCGGAATTTTATTATTCTAAGTTAATAGACCTATTTAATAGCTTATACGGTATTAATTCCGAGTTTTAGGTAGAAAAAAGACGTTATAGTTATATTTTTATAAAATTTTAAAGTTTGGGTGTATTTCTATAAAGGTGGCTAAAATAAACTAAAAGATCTTTACCGTAACGTGCACGGTCCACTATTATAAGTCTTAGCGTAATTTAAGGTTAGATCTCTAAGTCCTTAAAGCCCTAATGTTAACTTTATACCTTAATATTGTCTTTTTAAACACCTAAATACTCCCAAATTAATGGGGGGCCTATGCTATATACATCGGATATTTAATTTGCGTTGTAATAGGTGTGGCAATTTATTAAAAGCACCGTAATACGGTAGTATGCACCTACTAGTAAGAGACCTACTTTTATCTTTCCTTTATAGTTATATAGCTTCTAGTATTTTATAACTAACCTAAAGCTATATTTAACAGCAATTCTTAGTGCGCTTATCTCTCTATTTACCTAGGCAATTTTAGAATTTCTTAGCTGGCCGTCTTTAGATTCCCACGCACTAATAATACCGAAGCCCTCTGTATAGGCTAAATCCGCATATAGGTAGAAGATCTAGCGGAAGTTAAGTAATTTAAAAGTCTTCTATAGCCGCTCTGTAAGCCCTAACTTAGATATTATTAAAGCGTCGCCTATTAAACTAATATATCTACTAAATAGTAATAAAATTAAGCCGTTAGGTATAATGACGTGTAACGGAACTAGCCCAGTTATAGTAGGAATGTCTCAGTGAAACACTCGACAGATAAATTCCGACGCTTTAATTAAATTCTGCCAAATTTTACCAAGTTGATTAAATTCTGCTAAATTCCGCCGACTTGATTGAATTCCACCAAATTCTACTAATGTAATGGAATTTGGTTGAAACCTGTTAAAATCCGCATGTGCTTATACCCACGCGTCTACTACTAAGACTTCTAAATATTTAGTTATAAGCTTCCTATATTCCTTTTTCTTCTTTATATAATATCTTATTTTCTGCAAGAGCTATATACCCTTAGGTTTAGATAGAATTTATATTATTTCTTTAAATCTTCCCTAAAGTCTCTTCGCGCCCTTATATTATGTTACGTTAATATAACCACTATTAAAATAGCAAATAACCTTAAATCCCATATGTTAACTATAAGCATTATAACCCTAGTTAGGGAACAGTTAACTATAATGCAAGAGGCCTTTATAGATGCCTTAGCTTAGTAGCGGGCTGCACTAGAAGCCTAGTATTAATAATTAATGGAAGCACTCCGCAAAGAACTCTATAATATCTAAACACTTATATTAGAGACCCCAACACCGCCTATAAACAAAATTAATATAACTGTATCTAAACCTGGCCCCTTAAACACAAACTCTAAACTAGTAACGGTAACTTAACCCGTATCTATAATAAATTTAATACCTATTATAAAATTTAAAAGGCTCCCTAATCCTCTAATGTTTAATAGAAATTAAAATAACCTATATCCCTTTATAACTAAGCTCTGTCTTAAACTTTTAATAAACTATAACTAATACCCTACTAAAGCTAGCAAGGTTAGCTATGGAATGTCTTATTTAAGTAAAAACGCTACACATACTATAGATCTATTCTTCCATAATAGTACATTTATTAATTTTAAAATCTTTATCTCTCTACTAGAATAAATATATAATAACGCCAGCCGCGAATATATAGCTGTTACTAAACTTAAAAACTTATAATAACGGAACTAAGACTTTACTAGCCTCTTTTTAGAATTTTTAGGCCTTATTAGCGAGCTAGATTAGAATAAAGTCGCTAGAGTTGCTGCCCTTTAATAAGCTATTTTAGATAAGATTAGAGCCTAGTTAGTAGGTAGAGAACTGCTAAAAAACCTGTCCAAATTTGCTATAATATATTAATAAATTAATAAGGACCTTTAATATAATAAATAGACTTATTCTCTAAAGTTAACTATACCTCGCGTTTAAAACTCTATAAAACTAGTATATGCTTTAAGGCGCGATTTTTTTCTAAGACCTAAAAGCCCTATATACAACCTTATAGACTTTAATGCCACCCAATCCTATGCACCCTTGGGAACCAATAAATAAAGAACTTGAGCCATAAATGGAGAATGCTTTAGATGTGGTAAAAAGGGATATATCTAAAGGAATTGTTAAATTTACCCTTTTAAAAAGGTCCGCCGTAGTTCCTCCTAATCCTTAAATTATATCCGTTCTTTAAGTTATACTCGTTCTATAAATCACATTTGGTTGCCACAAAGTACCTCGCCTTTAGTTAACTTGGAAAATGAATTGTCCTAGGGCCAAGTCGCGCCTTAGGACTAAAAGTGGAAGAGTATAAGTGTTTAGGCTCTTCTAGCGCTAATATATAACATAACTCCCTTAATGTACTTAGTGAAATTCAAATACTTAAAAAATAGAAGGAAGTATAAATCCTTATAGATATCGGAGCTACTAGTATAGGCTTTATTAATACAAACTACACAAAAACTTAACGCTTAAATTTAAAGAAACTTAATAAGCCCTAAGGCCTATAAGGCTTTAACGGCAAACCCTTAATATATAGCGAACTAACGCACTACGCTCTTATGAAATTATAGATGGGCAAATACCTTAAATATGTTTCCCTATTTATAATACCTTTAAAGCATTATAAGGTAATACTTAGATACAGATAGCTAAAATAATACAACCCTTTAATTAGCTGGGTTTAAGAAATACTAAAGTTCCATATAACTTACTGCTAAAGTTATTACTTAAAAAACCATTTACCCTATAAACACGTATACAACTATTTAAATTTAATATAATATAAATTGCCTTTGCTACGAGCCTTAAACTAAAATAATAAAGCTATAACTGCTAATTACGGTAAAGAATATAAAGATGTTATGCCAAAACCTCTTAAAATTTGTATAATATAGGCCATACCTTTTATCTTATTAGCAAAAAGATAAGACCATAAAATCTTTACTATAACGATAAAAGATATTAAGAAAGCGCTAGAACCGAAATAATATATTAACCCTTAACCCCTTATACCTAAAGAATACCACAATCTAATTAATGAATTTAAAAAGTAATTTATAGACTAACTAGCCCCATACTAAGATAAGCACGATTTTAAGATAGAACTTAAACCTAGCATAACACCAAAGTTTGGTCCGCTATATGGTATATTATAAGAAGAACTGCTTATAATATAATAATACCTTAACAAGCATCTAGAAAAAGGATTTATTTACCCTAGTTAATCTCCATTCGCCTTACCTATACTATTTATTAAAAAGCTAGGAGGAGGCTTAAGATTCTATATTAATTATTAAGCTCTAAACGTAATTATAATTTAAAACCAATATCCGATTCCCCTAATTTAAGAGACGCTTAACTGTTTAGCGAAGGTATAGTACTTTATAAAGCTTAATATAGTTACCGCCTTTAATAAAAGCTATATATATAAAGGAGATAAGAAGTATACCGCTTTTTATACACAATAGTAACTCTTTAAATACCTAATAATGCTATTTAGCGTAAAAAACGGTCCTAGTACGTTTTAGCAATGTGTTAATAATACGCTTTATAAATTCCTTAATGTATTTATTACCGTGTATATTAATAATATCTTAATCTACTTATTCTTGCTTTCTAAATATTAGAAACACGTTAAAATAGTCCTTAAATACTTATAAGATGCGGGCTTATAATATAATATTAAGAAATGCAAATTCTATATATCCGAAGTTATATACTTAGGCTTAATTATATCCTATAATAGAATTAAAATAAATCCTAAGAAAGTTGCTATAATTGTAAACTAGGAAAGCCCTAGCAATATATAAAACATTTAAGGATTTCTAAGATTCGCAAATTTCTATTAATAGTTTATTAACCACTTCTTAGAAAATTGCCTAGCTATTAGTAAACCTAATAAAGAAGAACTATAACGGGACTAGCCCAGTTACAGTAGAAATGTCTTAGTAAAACACTTAATAGACAAATTCCAACGCTTTAATTAAATTCTGCCAAATTCCGCTAACTTAATTAATTTCCACCAGTCTCCACTAAATTCCACTAATATAATGGAATTTGGTTGAAACTTATTAAAATCCGCGTGGGCTTGTGCCTACGCGTCTGCTGCTAAGACCACGAATATTTAGTTATAAGTTTTTTATATTCCTTTTTCTTTTTTACACAACGTCTTGTACTCTGCAAGAGCTATATACCCTTAGATTTAGATAGAATTTATATTGTTCCTTTAAATCTTCCTTAAAGCCTCTTTGCGCCCTTATATTACGTTACGTTAAAATAACTACTATTAAAATGGCAAACGAACCCGAATCCCTTTTAATAACCATAAGTATTATAACCCTAGTTAGGGAATAGTTAACCATAATACAACAGTCCTTTACGGACGCCTTAGCTTAGCAGCGGGCTGTACTAGAAGCCCAGCACTAGTAATTAATAGAAGCACTCTATAAAGAACTCCGCAATGTTAAGGCATTTACATTATAGACCCTAATAGCAACACCTATAAACAAAATTAAAATAATGGTACCTAAACCTAACGCGTTAAATGCAAATACTAAACTAGTAATAGTAGCTTAACCTACACCTATAGCGAACCTAGTACCTACTGTAAAATCTAAAAAGCTCCCTAATTTTCCAATATTTAATGGAAACCGAAATAACCTACATCCCTTTGTAACTAAGCTCCGTCTTAAACTCTTAATAAACTATAATTAATACCCTACTAAGGCTAGTAAGGTTAGCTATAGAATGTCTTATTTAAGTAAGGACGCTATACGAACCATAGATCTATTCTTCCGTAATAGCACTTTTGTTAATTTTAAAACCTTTGTCTCTCTGCTAGAACGAACGTATAATAACGCCAGCCACAAATATATAGCTATTACTAAACTTAAAAACCTATAATAACGGAACCAAGACTTTACTAGCTTCTTTTCGGAATTTTTAGGCCTTATTAGCGAACTAGATTGGAATAAAGCCGCTAGAGTTACTGCCCTTTAATAAGCTATTTTGGATAAGATTAGAGCCTAGTTAGTAGGTAAAGAACTGCCAAAAAACCTGTCCGAATTTGCTATAATATATTAATAAATTGACGAAGACCTTTAATATAATAAATAGACTCGTTTTCTGAAGTCAACCATACCTTGCGTTTAAAACTCCTTGAAACCGGTATATGCTTTAAGGCGCGATCCTTCTCCAAGACCTAAAAGCCCTATGTATAACCCTATGGACCTCAATGCCACCTAATTCTATATACCCTTGGGAACTAACGAACGAAGAATACAAGCCACAAATAGAGAATGTTTTGGATGCGGTAAAAAAGGATATATTTAAAAATATTGCCGAACTTACCCTTTTAAAAAAGTCTGCCATAGTTCCTCCCAATCCTCAAATCGTACCCGCGCTATAAATCATACTCGGACGTTATAAAGTACCTTGCCTTTAGTTAACTCGGAAAACGAATCGTACTAGGGCCAAGTCGCGCCTTAGGATAAAAAGTGGAAGAGTATAAGTATCTAGGCTCTTCTAGCGTTGATACACAACACAACTCCCTTAATATACTTGGCGAAATTTAAATACTTGGAAAATGGAAGGAAGTACAAATCCTTATAGACAGCGGAGCCACTAGTATGGGCTTTATTAATACAAACTACGCGAAAACTTAACGCCTAAATTTAAAGAAACTTAATAAGCCCTAAGGCTTACAAGGCTTTAATAGCAAACCCTTAATATATAGCAAAATAACGCACTACGCTCTTGTAAAATTGCGGATAGATAAATACCTTAAATACATTTCCCTGTTTGTAACACCCTTAAAGCACTATAAGATAATACTTAGACACGGATAGCTGAAACAACACAACCCTTTAATTAGCTGGGTTAAAGAAATACTAAAGTTCTATATAACCTGCTGCTAAAGTTATTACTTAAAAAACCATTTGCCCTATAAACATATACACAACTATTTAAATTTAACATAATACAAATTACCCTTGCTACAAACCTTAAGCTAATATGATAAATCTATAACTACTAATTATGGTAAAGAATATAAAGATGTTATGTCGAACCCTCTTAAAATCTGTATAATATAGGCCGCGCCTTTTATCTTGTTAGTAAAAAGACAAGATTACAAAATCTTTGCTATAACTATAGAAGATATTAAGAAAGCACTAGAACTAAAATAGTATCCTAATCCTTAACCTTTTATACCTAAAGAGTACCACAACCTAATTAACGAGTTTAAAAAACAATTTATAGACCAACTAGCCCCGTATTAAGAGAAGTATAATTTTAAGATAGAACTCGAGCCTAGTATAACACTAAAGTTCGGTCCGCTATATAGCATATTATAAGAAGAACTGCTTGTGATATAATAATACCTTAATAAGTATCTGGAAAAAGGATTTATTTACCCTAGTTAATCTCTATTTGCCTTACCTGTGCTATTTATTAAAAAGCTAGGAGGAGGCTTAAGATTCTATATTAATTATTAAGCTCTAAATATAATTATAATTTGAAACCAATATCCAATTTCTTTAATTTAAAAGACGCTTAACTAATTGGCGAAGGTATGGTACTTTATAAAGCTTAATATAATCGCTGCCTTTAATAAAATTCGTATATGTAAGGGAGATAAGAAGTATACAGCCTTTTATATATAATGGGGACTCTTTAAATACCTAGTAATGCTATTTAGCATAAAGAACGGTCCCAGTACGTTTTAGCAATATATTAATAATACGCTTCGTAAATTCTTTAATATATTTGTTACCGTGTATATTAATAATATCTTAATCTACTTATCTTTGCTTTCTAAATATTGAAAACACGTTAGAATGGTCCTTAAACGCTTATAAGACGCGGGCTTATAATATACTATTAAGAAATGCAAGTTCCACGCGTCCGAGGTTATATACTTAGGCTTAATTATATCCTGCAATAGAATTAAAATGGACCCTAAGAAAGTTGCTATAATTGTGAACTGGGAAAGCCCTAGCAACGTATAGGATATTTAAGGATTTTTAGGATTTATAAATTTCTATTAATGATTTATTAACCACTTTTTAGAAGTTGCTTAGCCGTTAGTAAACCTAATAAAGAAAAATATGAAATTTAAATGGACCGCTAGATGTAAACAAGCTTTTAATAACTTAAAATATTGCTTTACAACTGCTCCGATTCTTGCTTACTTTAACCCTAACCTTAAATATATCGTTAAAATAGACTCGTCAGATTATACGCTAGGGGGAGTGTTATTGCAATATAATAAGAATAGCGAACTATATCTAGTAGCCTTTCTCTCCTAGAAACTCGCCCCTGCCAAATTAAACTATAAGATATATAATAAGGAACTGCTTGTAATTGTTAGATGCTTTAAACAATAGCGTCCTAAGCTAGAAGGATTGTTATTTCTAATACGCGTGTTAACGGACTATAAGAACCTGCAATACTTTATAACTATAAAACAATTAATATAGCGCTAAATTCGTTGGGCCGAATACCTCTTATAATTTAACTTTAAGATTACGTATTAACTGGGTAAACTTAATTAAAAGCCTAACGCATTAATATAATAATTATAGGACTTACCTGCGAACGCCTTAAATAAATGGATTATAAATTAATTACGGATCTTACTACCCCCTAAATGTTTTAAAAAACTACGTCCTATATTTCTAGATATGGAACTTAATAGAAATAAATTAGAAGTTAATAAATGGGAAATGGAAATTAATAAGCTAATAAAATATAAATATAAGAATAACGTATGGATAGTAGATGTAATAAAGGCGATCCAAACTAGAAAATGATAGTATAATAATATTACACTCACTAAATGCGAAATTTGAAATAATTAATTATACTATTAATAGAAGATAGTAGTTCCGAATTCCGAACCTTTATAATTTAAGATACTTAAATTTGTATACAACTCCCCTATAGTAGGACATCCTGGCCGTATGAAGACCTATAAGATCGTTTAATAAGCATATTACTGGCCTATAATTTATGACTATGTATGGAAATACGTTTAAGCATATAGGATGTGTATACGTAGAAAAACCTCTTATATAAAAAAGTAAGGAGTACTTTAACCGCTACCAATCCCAATGTAAAGATAGCGCGATATTTTAATTGACTTTATAGTCGACTTACCTAGTAGTAATAGGTTTATGAATATTATGGTAGTAGTTAACCGTCTTATAAAAATGCGATATATAATTCCTATAGACTTAATTAATGCAATATTAGTAGCCGAATATTTTATTAAGCACGTCTTTAAGCTACATGGACTTCCTAATATAATAATATCCAACCGTAGAAGCTAGTTCGTTTTAGACTTCTAGTAAGCTCTATATAAACAATTAAGTATTTAAACACGACTCTTAACTACGTTTTATCTAGAGATAGATAGTTAAACGGAAATTGCGAATATGATTATAGAATAATACTTATAAATATACTACTCCTACCTATAAGACGACTGGGAAAAATGGCTACCTTTAGCTAAGTTTACTGTGAATAACACAATAAATATATTAATAGGCGTAATACTGTTCTACGCGACCTATGGACAAAACCCTTAACTTAGATTTAAGCCACGACCTAATATTAACATAACAGGACCCATGATTAAACGGATCCAGTTAATTAACGCGTATAACTTTGCTAATTAAATAAAGCAGTTAACGGAACTATTATAAAGTAAGTTAACGTACGCTTAAACGTTATAGAAATGGCATATGAATAAAGGACAAGCTTCTATATAGGACTTTAAGGAAGGTAATATAGCTTACCTAAGTACACAAAACCTAAAGACTTAACGGCCTTTAAAGAAACTTAATTGGAAGTTTACGGGCCCGTACCAAATTAAGAAGAAACTGAGCCTATATACCTATAAGCTTAAACTACTAACTAAAATGAAAATACACCTGACGTTTTATATAAGCTTATTATAACCCTTAAGAGACGATCTTATGACTTACAAAATTCCGCCACCACCTTCCATAATTGTTAATAACGGTAACGGTTTGTACTTTATTAACTTAATTAATAATATGCGATAAAAAATATAATTTAAACAATTTAAACTTCTTATTAAGTGGAAAGGATATAAAACATAAACCTAGGAAACCTATAAATAGGTTAAGGCCGACGCGCCTTCCCTAGTAAAAGAATTCTATAAAGACTATCCTTCGCGGCCTGCTCTAGCTGGATGGACACGATATAAAGGCAAACGACTGCCACCTAATATAAAGACATAAAACACAATAGCAGGAAACTTAAAATTAAAAAGAACTTAAACCACATTATAACGCTTATAAGGCGATAAGTTATAAATTCTTAACCAAATCGAATTATTTTGGACCTTCGGCTAAAGGGGGGGGTACTGTAACGGGACTAGCCCAGTTATAGTAGGAATGTCTTAGTAAAACACTTAATAGATAAATTCCGATGCTTTAATTAAATTCTGCTAAATTTTACTAAGTTAATTAAATTCTGCCAAATTCCGCTAACTTAATTAATTTCCACCAGTCTCCACTAAATTCCACTAATATAATGGAATTTAGTTGAAACCTGTTAAAATCCGCGTGGGCTTATGCCCACGCGTCTGCTGCTAAGACCATGAATATTTAGTTACAAGTTTCCTATATTCCTTTCTCTTCTTTACGCAACGTCTTGTACTCTGCAAGAGCTATATACCCTTAGATTTAGATAGAATTTATATTGTTCCTTCGAATCTTCCCTAAAGCCTCTTCGCGCCCTTACAAGAACGTAAAATTTAAATAGACTGCTAAATATAAACGAGCTTTTAATAACTTAAAATATTGCTTTATAACTACCCTAATTCTTACCCACTTTAACCCTAACCTTAAATATATTATTAAAACGGACTTGTCTAATTATACGCTAGGGGGAGTGTTATTATAATATAATAAGAACGGCGAGCTATATCTAGTAGCCTTTCTCTTAGAAACTCGCCCCTACTAAATTAAACTATAAGATATATAATAAGGAACTACTTGCGATTATTAGATGCTTTAAATAGTGGCGTCCTAAGCTTAAAGGATTGTTGTTTCTAATATATGTGTTAACGGACTATAAGAACCTATAGTACTTTATAACTATAAAGCAATTAACGCAGCGCCAAATTCGTTAGGCTAAATACCTCTTACAATTTAACTTTAAGATTATATACTAACTGGGTAAACTTAATTAGAAGCCTAATATATTAATATAACAATTATAAGACCTACCTATAAATGCTTTAGATAAACGGATTATAAATTAATTACGGATCTTATTGCCCCCTAAATATTTTAAAAAACTACGTCCTATATTTCTAGATACGGAACTTAACAAAAATAAATTAGAAATTAATAAATAGGAAATAGAAATTAATAAGCTAATAGAATACAAATATAAAAACAATATATAGATAATAAATATAATAAAAGCGATTTGAATAGGAAAATAATAGTATAAGGATATTATACTCGCTAAATACAAAATTTAAAATAATTGATTATACTATTAATAGAAGATAGTAGTTCCGAATTCCAAACCTTTATAATTTAAGATACTTAATTTTATATACAACTCCCCTATAGCAGGGCATCCTAGCTATATAAAGACTTATAAGATTATTTAACGAGTATATTACTAGCCTATAATATATAACTACGTACGAAAATACGTTTGAGCATATAGGATGTGCGTGCGTAGAAAAACCTCTTATATAAAGAAGTAAGGAGTACTCTAACCGCTACTAATTCTAATGCAAAGATAGCGCGATATCTTAATTAACTTTATAGTTAACTTGCCTAGCAGTAATGGGTTTACAAATATTATAGTAGTCGTTAACCATCTTACAAAAATGTAATATATAATTCTCATAGACTTAATTAATGCAATATTAGTAGCTGAATGTTTCATTAAGCACGTCTTTAAGCTACACAGACTTCCTAACTTAATAATATCTAACTATAAAAGCTAGTTCGTTTTAGACTTCTAGTAAGCCCTATATAAACAATTAAGTATTTAAATATAACTCTCAACTGTATTTTATCTAGAGATAGATGGTTAAACTAAAATTACAAACACAATTATAGAATAATACCTATAAATGTACTGCTCCTACCTATAAGACGACTGGGAAAAATGGTTGCCTTTAGCTAAGTTTATTGCGAATAATATAATAAACGTATTAACAGGCATGATGCTGTTTTACGCGACCTATGGATAAGACCCTTAACTTAGATTTAAACTATAACCTAAAATTAATATAATAGGACCTATAATTAAACGGATTTAGTTAATTAACACGTATAATTTTGCTAATTAAATAAAGTAGTTAACGGAACTATTATAAAGCAAATTAACGTACGCTTAAATAGTATAGGAATGGCATATAAATAAAGAATAAGCTCCCGCATGGGACTATAAGGAAGGTAATATAGTTTACTTAAATATACAAAACCTACGGACTTAACGGCCCTCGAAGAAACTTAATTAGAAGTTTATAGGCCTATACTAAATTAAGAAGAAACTAAGCCTATATACCTATAAACTTGAACTGCTAACTAAGATAAAAATATACCCAACGTTTTACGTAAGCTTATTGTAACCTTTAAAAGATAATTCTATAACTTATAAAGTGCCGCCACTACCTCCTATAATTATTAATAACGGTAACGGTTCTTACTTTATTAACTTAATTAATAATATGCAATAGAAAACATAATCTAAATAATTTAAACTTCTTATTAAGTAGAAAGGATATAAAATATAAACCTAGGAAACCTATAACCAGATTAAGGCAGACGCGCCTTCCTTAGTAAAAGAATTCTATAAAGACTATCCTTTACGGCCTGCTCTGGCTAGATAGATATAATATAAAGGTAAACAACTGCCACCTAATATAAAGACATAAAATATAATAGTAGAAAACTTGAAATTAAAAAGAACTTAAACTACATTATAATGCTTATAAGGCGATAAGTTATAAATTCTTAACTAAGTTAAATTGTTTTAGACCTTCGGCTAAAGGGGGGGGTTACTATAACGGGACTAGCCCAGTTATAGTAGGAATGTCTTAATAAAACACTTAATAGATAAATTCCGACGCTTTAATTAAATTCTGCCAAATTCTACTAACTTAATCAAATTCTACTAAATTCCACTAATGTAATGGAATTTAGTCGAAACCTGTTAAAATCCGCGTATGCTTATGCCTACGCGTCTACTGCCAAGACTCCCAAATATTTAGTTACAAGCTTCCTATATTCCTTTCTCTTCTTTACGTAACGTCTTATTCTCTGCAAGAGCTATATACCCTTAGGTTTAGATAGAATTTATATTATTCCTTCGAATCTTCCCCGAAGTCTCTTCGCGCCCTTACACGACGCCTTAGAACTTAATTATATAGTGTTTTTTATAACCTAAATAGAATATATACTAATCTCTTTTTAGCCAACAGACTTAATAAGAGATACTATTAATAAAACCAAAGATAGCTTCTATACTAGTATAGTTGGCAACAGCTGCTATATACCGCTAAATTTAAGCTAAAGTAAACCAGTTCTCCCTCCAAAAGAGTTGCTCCTCCCACTCCTTATCTAGATATATTAAAACGTTATTAAATATAGATGAGATCCAGCCAGTATAATAGCTAAATTTATAAACCAGTTTGTTAAGTTAGTGGTATAATTTAAGTCGCCAGAGGAGGATATAAAAAGTAGTAATTGGATAAGCGGTATACCGGTTATAAAAGACGACTTAGTTAATATATAGGAGGTCAGCAAGCTCAACGATTTAAGCTCTTATAAAGTTGCTATACTCTATACAATTACCATTGCTCAGGTGTTTAAACTTCAAGAGGAAGGAAATGGTTTTATATTTAATAGGCGCCTTATATAACGGAGTTACTACGCGTTAAAGCCGTGGCTGCTTATTATCCTCGCCATCTTCTTCCTCGCTGCTTAATAAGTTATTAAGCTCCATTAATATAGGTAGGATTGAGGTAGTAATCGCGGTGGCAGTGGCAGAAGTTATAGCGAGGATGGCTCCAGCAGCTGCATTAAATTCGGCGTTGTTGTCGTCGTTAAAATCCATGGCAATAAGACAGGTAGGCAGGAGCGATATGAGGTTATTCGGCAGAGCTCTGCAGGATCTGCAGAATCTGCAGGATTGCTCACTACTAAGCCGCATATAGAACGCCTCCTTACCGACGGTTATAAAACGTTAAATTTGACAAGGCTTTGCATACTGCGCCGAGCCTTCTATATAAGGCCTAGTTGATTACGAAAGAACGCCATAATATTGAGGTGTAAGAAACCAGGAGGCGACCCCTGCACCCACTGCGCAAGTTGTCTAATCACACACCCCCTAATTACTGCGTACACCCCCTACACCCCCTACCCAAACAAGCTTAAATCCTTCAACTTCAAGTTGGAACATCACGTGTGTTTGACTTATTTACACCCAAATCGCGAAAACAACATCAGGGGCCCATACCTAAATTAACACCTCGCATTTGCATACTTTTCCCTACATCTACCATGGCTCTCAACCCACCTCCGTTGAAGCTGTACAATTGCGCTCAGTTTACCCTTAATGATATCAACGAGTTTGCCAAAGGGCAGGGCTATACAGTATCAAAATTACGCTCAAAAACTAACGGCGTGGGCGTGGGTGGGGCATGGGCGCAGAGGCAGTGCGCAGACCTCAAGCAGAGGCGGTAACAGCCAAATCAGTTCAAGTACTACCTCACAGATCACTGCACAATCCACTCAATCGACTCAGGAGCAAGTAGGCAGTACAGGGTATACAGCATCCGGTGTCCCCCCCCTATGCGCCCAACACACAGCAATTTCGCCTCGTGCGCACTAGAGAATTTTAAGTTTAACTCTTGTAATTAAGCTTAAAAAATTAAAGGCTTTGCCTTTCTTGCGGGTGCACAGCTCTTTTGGCAAGCGCATAGTATCTACGCTGGATGGTGCATTTGACTAATGATTACCGAAATTGCTCTGTGCGTTGCTCGCGCATAGGGGGGGACACCGGATGTTGTATACCCTGTATTACAGGTCGTAAGAGTAGTAGTAAAAATAGTGGTGGAATTCAATATGCCTCTGTAGATGGCTTAGTAAGTATTAGTGACAATATTTCACAGGCTTACAGTGGTCGTGGGGCCTTGCCCTGTTAGCATGACTTTACTAAGGGTTCCTTTAGTGCATTCCAGCTTTGATTTAAACTCTACCAGTTATACTATGGTTGAAATTAAGACTTAATTCTGGTGGTATAGTCATAGAAGTCGTATTTTAAAAGTTTGATTTTCGTGATACGGATGCAAACAAGTCAACTATACGTGATATTCTAACCTGAACAGGAAGGAGCGAAGCCTATTTAGGAAGGGGGTGTACATGTAGTAATTAGGGAGTGTACGCGCAGTAATTAGGGGGTGTACAATTAGGAGTGCCCCTTATTAATGTATCCTTATTATTTGGAATAATCATTTTAGCTTTCAGCCTCAACATGGAACATGGCCTAGCAGGTTGCTGCTATAGAAGGCTTTGCTGACATGTTCGTCTCATAAAGATAAGCCAAAATGGTAGACCCCTTTAGAGCCATATAATTATGAGCAGTTGGGAGAGCCAATCAGTATCAAGAGGTAGCGAGAGGACGTCAGCGAAAGCGGGTCCTGCTAAAATCCACAATGCGAAATCCTTGTCTCCGACTGCGACGGACATGGATACCATGACCTTTCGCAAAGTCGCCCGACACGCTGACGATTCGAAAGGAGGGTGTGGGGTTCTGAAGATATTCTCTACAAGGTCAGGGAGGTTTGGTGTTCCCCCTGGGCGTGCAGCAGCGGTGACATCTACAAGGGGGTAACATGAACGGGTCAGACGGCCCCCCCCGGGTCAAAATCTGTGCGTACAGTAAAAACTAGTCAGTACGATACAAGGGGGTAACCTGAGCGGGCTAGTAGCGCTCCCTGCAAGCGCCTCTGCTAGTGCTTATATTGCCACATCGCCACATTAAATACAGTGCTTATTCAGAATTTTGTTGGCCCCCCATCTGCATCAATTACAGCAAGGCAACGCTCCCTCATATTGCCTGTATACTTTTTAAATTCTTCAGGCTCAAGCTTCTCCCATTCCTCCTCTGCGTACCTTCTAACTTCCTCCTTTGTTGTTGGAAACTGGCGCTGTATTCTCCCCTTTAATAGCCTCCAAACATTCTCAATTGGGTTTAAATCAGGAGAATTTGCTGGCTATTCTATTACAAGCATACCATTCTGCTCCCAGGCTAAATGCGTTGCTTTTGCTGAGTAAATTAAGGCATTATCCTCTATAAGAATAGGCTGGTGTTATAGCGTTTGCTATAATTCCTATGCAAAGGCCTTGATATTAGGGCATATATATATCCGGTAGACGTCGCTATTTATTGTCTTCTTCTTATAGCCAAGTTTAATTAACCAGTCCTTTTTAAAAACAACTAAAGGCCCCTTATTTCCATGGGAGATGCTGCCATGGATTATTTAGCTTGAGTACCCCCTAAATTTAGGGACACAGCAATTAATATTATATTTCTCTTTAGTATATCTATCACATATCGGGGGGGCTGATTTGGCGCGGTTACAACCCGGGTTAATACGAGGTTAGGGCCACCCCTGCCAATAACGCGCACGAACCCCGCACGAGGTCGCGCAGCGACCGCCCCCAAGTACTTTTGCACGCGATTTTGGGCGAAAAGGTACATAATTTGAGTTAAATTGGTACTTCTGGACGGTCGCGTAATGTTGCTCTATTCCTATATTAAGGCGTCTTAGTTATAGTAGTGCAGTCCTATATTAAGACATCTTGGTTACTAGAGTATAGTCCTATATTAAGGCTGCAGTGCAGTCCTATATTAAGACGTCTTAGTTACTATAGTAGTCCTATAGTAAAATAGTATTATATATATATATATATACTGCTTAATACAAAGCCTTTCCCTCCCTTTCCCTCCCCCGCCCTAAGGGCTAGTTAGTAGTTAGATATTCTTATAAAGCCAATCTAAAGAACGCTAGCCTTGTAGCTATTCTAGCTAGTTAATAGCCTATCTCTTATCTCTTGCCGTACTATCTTCTACGCGCTATCTTATATTCTTAATTATCCTACGGTAACGGCTATAGAATATAGCCTTGCTGTTAACCCACTAGTATGTGTCACAGTGCTGCAATGAAGTAGACTGAATAACTACGTTGTGCTATGAAGAAGAGGAGAAGGTAAAAGGGGTTATTGTATACAAATAGTAGGGCCAGCCGCCAAGGCGCTAGTAGTGGGCCAGCTAACAGTAGGAAACAGTACGCGTTAGGTTAGTGCCGTGACAGTACTCCCTTCCTTAGAAGGTTTGGTCCCCAAACTAAATAAATAACTTTAAATAGGTAGTACGCGGGACCACCTGTTTACAAAAAATATTAAGAACCCTAATTAGTCGGCTTAACGAATAAAGTTAGCGTGTGGCGCTCTTGGCGAGGATCTGACTAATTAGACAACTTTAACCGCCGGTTAAAGTTCTATGATATTTTAACCACCACAAATTTTAACCTTAACTATCACAAATTAATATAGTGGTCGGCTATAACCTTAGCGTGACTTTTCCTTATCTTGTGCCCAGTCTAGGGGTCCTAGCTTCTTAGGGTGTTGCTTATAGAAGCGCTGTACAGCTTATTTGTAACCCTTTAGATCCTCTTCTAGCTACCAGGTCGTGTCCTTATGATATTTCCATTTAATCTCATAAGTTAGGCCTTAGGGGTCTTCGTTATATATATTAAGGATTTTCTTAAACTCCTATTTGTTTTCTATATTGCCATTATTGTCTCTCTTGCCATTATTGTCTCTCTTGCCATTATTGTCTCTCTTGCCATTATTGTCTCTCTTGCCATTATTGTCTCTCTTGCCATTATTGTCTCTCTTGCCATTATTGTCTCTCTCTGCTACTCGTCCTTGTATATTACGGCGCTCTGCGGTATTAATATTTGCTTGGCTAGGGATCTCTTTGGCAGCCTAAAGGCGGACCTTGGATATATAGAAGGATTTGTTTACTCGGATATAGTCCGGGAGGTCTACTATAACTGCCCCTCTATATACTGCAAGTACGGGGTACAGGCCGTCCCATTTATCATCCTATTTCTTTTTAGGTTTATTTGTCTTTATATTTTCTAAGCTAACCATAACTATATCGCCTTCGTAGAATAGCGAGCTCTCGTCTTTGCGGGTATTGGCATTGTCTTTATAGCGTTACTATAAAATCTGGGCTAGGGCCTTAAGCTGTGTCAGTATCCGCTTAAAGCGGTTGGCTATAGAGTCTACGCGGAAAAACTTCTTCTTTACTTATGCTAATAGTGTTAGTGGGCGGGGGCCAGTAGGCTTAATTCCAAGGCGGGGGTTAAAGCCATAGTTTGCAAAAAACGGGGAGATTCCTATACTCTCGTTAACTTAGTTATTTATAGCAAATTTGGCAAGCGGTAGATAGTTAACCCAGTTATTCTATATAAAGCTAACAAAAGTATAGAGGTACTTATTTATAGCGGCGTTAATGATTTCGGTTTAGCCGTCTGTTTCTGGGTGCTAGGCTAAGCTTGGTTATAGGGTTGTCTTAAGGCGTTCACTTAGTCGTCGCCAGAAGTCGCTAATAAATTATATGCCGCGATTAGAGATAATTGTACTTAGTGCACTGTGGAGCTTATATATATTGTTAATAAAGCCATTAACTAGCTCCTCTATTAAGAGTCCTGTTACTAGAACAAGGTGTTGCATTTTAGTTAAGCGGTCCACAATAATAAGGATATATTTATATGCCTTGCCATAGCGTTGGCATACTAGTAGCGTTATAATATAGTCAATTAAAATATTGGTCTATAGGTAAGTGGGTAGTTCTAGTGGCTTTAGGAAGCCAGGCGGGGTAGAATAGGGAGTTTTAGTGCGAAAGTATAAGGCATAGTCTTTAACGAAGGTAGCTGTAAACTAGGAGATTCCTAGCTACTAGTATATTCGGTTTAAAAGGTTAAAGGTTTTAACCCAGCCAGGGTGACTAGCGGGGCCGCTGCTATAAGAGTAATAGATAACTTCTAGGTAGAGGTCTAGGGCGTTAGGGACGAAAAGACATTAGCAGAAATAGATCTATCTATTAACAATGCTGCATTCTAATTTATTGCAACAGAGTAGTTTCCTAATCTTCTTCGGCCAACAGCGAGCTTTTTAATTACGTAGGGCCGCTACCATTTCTCTTGCAAGTTCGTTTTCCTAGTATCCTAACTAAATTAGCTCTTCTAGTAACTTATCGGCTATTTTAGGGTCTAAGGCGGCTACGAACTCCGCGTTGTTAAAGTTACGGGACTTATGTAGTAATTCTTTTAAGATTATAGGGTTAACTTTTTAGGGCGGTATAATAACTTGGGCTTAGTGGCGGAGGCGTTTATTATTAGTGTCCTTAGGTTTCATTTCTAGTAGCCAGCTTAGGGCATTAGGGAGTGTGGCTTTACTACTAGGTCTATATATAATTACAAAATTAAACTGTAAAAGGAACTCTGCCCACTAGACTTAGTATTGGTTTAGCTGCTTAGTAGTTATAAACGTCTATAGGTTTTTATGGTTAGTAATAATTTTAAATAGCTTCTTAGTCCCTTATAGCTCCGGAAGCTATTCCTTTAAAGCCTTAATAATAGCTAAGAGTTCTTTATTATAGATTTTATAGTTATACTCTAGCGTAGAGTGCTTTACAGAGAAGAATATAACCGGTCTTAGTTTACCGTTATTATTGTACTAAGAAAGGACTCCGCCAGAAGCCTAATTTAATACGTCTGTCTCTACCACTATTTTCTTTATATAGTTGTAGTATGCTAATACTAGTGCTAAAGTAAAGGCTCTTTTAAGGGCCTTAAACAACTTAGCTTGTTCTAGTCCCTATAGCCATTTAATGTCCTTTCTTAGGAGTTTTGTTATAGATATAGTAACAGCAGAATAGCCTTAGATAAACCTATGGTAAAAGTTTATAAATCTAAGAAACTGCTGTAATTCCTTAACTAAGGTTAGGTTCTCCTATGCTTATAAGGCTTGGACCTTTTTAAGGTCTATACTTATTCCTTTTATTAAGATAATTAAGCTAAGGTACTTTGTCTTTATTATATAGAACTCTAACTTGCTAATATTAATTTAAAGACTAGCAGCTCTAAGGCGGCAAATTACCTCTTTAACGTGCCTAGTATGCTTAGCTTGAGTTTTAGAAAATATAAGGATATTATTAAGGTATACTATGCAATAGTCGTCTAATGTGTTATAAAGAATGTGGTTAATATAGTTCTGGAATATAGCTGGGGCATTATAAAGGCTAAATAGGGTTATTAGTATATTATAGAGCCCAAAGCGGGTAATAAATGCTGTGAGCCACTTATGGCCTTTAGTAATATGGATCCTGTTAAACGCGGCAATAACATTAAGCTTAGTATAGAATTTGGCGCTATATAGGGCATTAAGTGTCTTACGGATAAGCGGGAGCAGGTATTAGTTCTTAATAGTAACGTTATTAAGTCCTCTATAGTTATAGCAGATCCTTATCCCTCCTCCTAGCTTAGCGGTGAGTAGAAGCGGGGCTGCGGCGGGGGACGTTAATTCTTAGATAAAGCCTTTATTAAGCATCTTATTAATCCATTTCTTAACGCATTGGAGCTTAGTAGGGGAGAGTAGGCAGTTCTTATAGTATGGGGGCTGCTTTCCTGGTATAATTTTAATTTTATGGTCCTATGGGCGATATAGTAGGAGTTTATTAGCATTCTTTAGGAGAAACCCCTTAATATGGTGCCTGTGTTCCCTTAAGAGGCGTTATATAATATTATCCCTAGTTAGAGCGGGCTTGCCTTTTATAAACTTCTTAATGTCTGTGTCTATAACTTTACGGCGGAGGAACTTAGTACTTATAGTCTAGAGGTTTTCCTTAAGGAAACAGTAAAAATAATTAGGGAAGACCTTGCAGGCTTCTTTTATTATATAGTTACTATTAACTAAGCGATAAAAGGATTCCTTTATTAGGTCTAATATCTTAACTAGTCTAGTAGGGAGTTTATCTATTAATTGTTTCCGTTCTTCTTGTTCTACTAATTCTACTAGCTCCACTATATAAATCCTTATTACTTTTACGCCTTTTTGTTTATAAAACTAGGCGAAATTTATAGCGTATACGTTTATAATATTGTTTAGATTAGGGCGTATTTGGTCTTCTCCTAACGTTGCGGCGGGGCTAGCTTATCTTAGTTGGCTCTTAGGAGCGGTTCTTAGGCGGTGTCACGGGACACCCCCATAATACCTTACACACGTCCACCTGTTTCCACCGACTGAACAACCAAAGACCGACCACGAGACGGCAATCTGACAGCAATCTGCCGTATTCCGCCGCAATCTGCCATCTCTACTGTTAGAGTTGCCAACTGGCAACTTCAAGGACCTCTAACTGCCAAATTCTGCCAAGTTCTACCAGAACCGCCACCTAAGCTCTACCCTGCCCGTGTATAGCATAGTACCCGTTAACCTAGCAACTAAGCGAACGTTATATACCCTTTTTCCCCTATTTCCTACTTTCCTTTCCTTATGTAACGTCTTGACTTTATTACATAGTTTATATACATAGCTTAATAATATCTACTTCGCTATATATTATTATCGCTTATGCTTACTCCGTAACACTACGTTGCGTTAACCCTATATACTACCCTCCGAAATACAGAACGACCCCAAAGCCCCTATAACAGCCGTTGGCATTATATCCGCACTTTAAGAATAATTGGCAGAAATATAGAAGTCCTTTATAGACGCCCTTATACAGAACTAAGCCACTTTAACTTAATAACAAGCTAAACAAGAAGCACGATACTAGTAATTAATTAAAGACCTCCAAGAAGAAATCCGCACCCTTAAGATGCCTATATTAGGGCCCTAAGACCAAATACTATTTCTAGAGATGAATACGCGGAACAAGAGCCCTAAACCTACAGTAGTTACTTACCCTAAACCAACTACTGTACCGCAACGATCTAAATGACTACTAGACCCTCCAATATTTACTAGTAAATAATAAGAACTCCAATCATTCCTAAGCTAGCTTAAAAATAAGCTAACTGGTAACGCTAACCGCTACCTAACTAAAGCCAACCAACTCTACTACGCCCTAAGTTAATTAGGAGGAGATATAGCTGACCTTATTAAACCTCTTTAACCAAACTTAGTACTAAGCCTAATTGTACTTCTTAAAGCTATGTATAGTGACCTAAACCGCCAAGCTACTACTCAGAGAAAGATAAACCATATAACTTAAGGAATAAAAAGCTTCCTAGTATACTTCTTCGAATTTAACCGTTACGCAAAAGAAGCAGGCTGGAATAACTCTGCACTAATTAATAGCCTTATTAAATCCCTAAGCCCCGAACTAAAAACCTCCCTAATAGGTGTAGACCTACTAGGAGCTCTTAACGCCTGCGCAAACGTTATTAATAAATAATATAATGATATACTACGCCTAACACCGAAGTCCGCTCCTTAATATAATACAACAAACCTGCGAATGTTTACTAAGTTATTATCTTAGCCTAAGCACCCTAACGCCATAGATATCAATACTAGAACCCTAGGATACGCCCTACTAGGGTCCTCTAAATAAGAATAACGCACTAAGCTAGGCCTCTGTTTTAAGTATAAAAGTAGCTCCTACCTCTCTAACCACTGCTCCGCCCCCATGCCCCAACGCAAATTATAAACGGCCAATACTAGCAGCCGTTTACCGCATTAATCCTCTAGTTACCGTCCCCAATCTCTACCTGGTTCCAGCCCTATATCTAGTAAGCACTACTTATAAGGACGAAGCTATAACTAATACGCTATAAGAACTCCACCCTAATTGCCTTTAAAAGAAAGGTCCTGGAGCTAAGTCGCTCTTTAGGACGGCGCTGCCTCAGGATCTCGTTAAATGCTTTAGATATCACGAACTCTAACTCTTAGGATCACAGCATAACTATTAACTATTATCTTTAGTAGAATGATTAATAGGTTAATACTTAAGTCCTAATTAATATAGGAGCCAGTAGTATAGGATTTATTAACAAGATCTTTACGTAAGATAATGGTTTTACTCTAACCCCCTTTAACCGGCATATTAATATATTTGGATTTGATGGCAAACGTACTATTTTAGGCTGTATTACCTATGTAGTATTCCTAAGACTCTAATACCTAAACTATAAAGAACTGATTAAGCTTTTCGTTACCACTCTAGGTTACTTAGTAATACTTAAACAACCTTAGATAAAGCTATATAAGGTAACCATTAATTGGGATAACCTTAAGCTTCTATTTACCGCCTCCTATTATAAGCAGAAGTACCTTATAACTCGCTGCTTAGACCCTAAACCAAAATCTAAAAAATCCACTAGGATCTATTAGTTTAAAAAGTCTACCCAATTCTACTAAGAACCCGAAAATTATACTAAACCATATAAACCGACCCTAACTACTATACCACCCCAAACCAAGCAGAAGCTTAAACTTAAGCTTAATATACAAAAGTACTAGAAGAACTGGTATTCTACTATAAAAAGGATACTTAAAGAACCCAAACCTAAATCTAATACTAACTCCGTACCTAACACTAAACCTAAAGTTAAATAAGAAACAGTAGATAATTAAAAGAAAGTTACTAGCTGGCAACTTACCCCCCTTTTTATGGATATTTGTATAATTAGAGCTACCCCGTTAGCATAACTTGCTAGGAAACCTGAATATACGATCTTCGCCGTTATAATAGCCGATATTAAAAAGGCCCTAATACTAAAGAAGCACACTAACCCTGCCATAAAAGTACTAGTATGCCATTATAAGCATCTAGAAGTATTTTCATGAAAGGAAGCTAATAAGTTAGCGGAGCACCGACCATATAACCACAAAATTATACTTAAAGAAGGAAAACAACCAGAATTTGGACCCTTATACAAAATGTCCTAAAACAAACTCCAAGTATTGCGGAAGTACTTGGACGAACACCTAAGTAAAGGATTTATTAGAGTAAGCTCTTTACCTATAGCTGCACCTATAATCTTTATTAAGAAACCTGGCGGCGGTTTATACTTCTATATGGACTACCAAGCTCTTAACGCTATTACCATTAAGAATTGGTACCCGCTCCTATTAATTCAAGAGACACTAAACCAATTAAGTAAGGCTCGCTACTATATAAAACTTAACCTTATCCACGCATTTAACCACCTCCGTATTGCAAAAGGAGATAAATGGCTTATAGTATTCCGTACTAGATACGGACTATTTAAATACTTAGTGACGCTATTTGGCCTTATAAATGCCCTAAGTTTATTCCAACACTTTGTAAATAATACCTTATAACCTTACCTAGATGTTTTCTGTACTGCTTATATCAATAACATCCTGGTATATAGCAATAACCTAGCTAAATATAAGAAACACGTTAACCTTGTCTTAAAAGCCCTACATGGAGCTAGACTATAATTAGATGTAGATAAATGCAAGTTCTATAAAATAGAAGTTCTATACCTTGGACTTATTATCTCTATAGACGGCATATAAATGGACTTAAAGAAGATTAAAGTAATTATAAACTAGCAAGAACCCAAGAACGTTAAGGACGTAAGAGCCTTTATAGGATTTGCTAATTTCTATTAATAGTTTATTAATAACTTCTCTACCCTAGTTTTACCTCTTATAGCTCTAACCCAAAAGGATAAAGCCTTTATCTTTAATAAGAAATATAAAAAGGCCTTTGCCTATCTAAAAGTCATATTCACTACTGCACCTATACTTTAACACTTTAACCTAAACTAAAAGAGTGTTATAAAAGCTAACTCATCTAACTATATTACTAGAGGCATTCTGTCTCAGTATAATAAAGAAGGGGTATTATACCCTATAGCATACTTCTTAAAACAACTAAGTCCAGCCGAATGTAACTACAAGATCTACGATAAAGAATTATTAGCTATTATTAGATGTTTTAAACAATGGCGACCTAAACTAGAAGGCGCTGGATTTCTAATTAAGGTCCTTAGCAACTATAAGAATCTATAGTACTTTAATACCACAAAATAGCTAAGTTATTATTAAGCCTGCTGGTTAGAATATCTGTCTTAATTCTAATTTTTAATCACGTACTACCTAGGCGTTTAAGGTTAAAAACCTAATGCCCTAACTCGACGTTTACAAGACATAACAGCACAGGAAGAAGTACGCGCCTACTATAAATAAACCCTGCTTTATCCCAAATTATTTAATCCCCTAGCTGAAGACTTTACAGTACACGTCCTTAAAATAACTAATTAATTAATTAAATAGATTATAATTGATAAATACCCAAACAACAAGTTTATCCAAGAGACACTTAAGCTAATTTAAGATGGCGTTAGACACTCTAAAAAGATCTCTTTAAGTAAATATAAAGCTTATAGAGACCGCTTGTACTACTAGAACCGCCTAGTTGTCCCTAATTATAATAAACTTAAGCTTAAGCTCCTTAAACACGTATATAACTTACCAGTAGCCAGCCACCTAGGCCGAGAAAAAACCCTGGAGCTACTCCAATAGGAGTACTACTAGCCAAATATGCATAATATAACACGAAGGTACGTCTCTAGCTGCTATACCTACTAATGAGCCAAAGCTTTATATAAGATATACAACGGCTTTCTAAAGCCACTGCCTGTTCCGGACCGAAGATGGAAGGACATCTTAATTAACTTTATTGTTAATCTCCCCAAAAGTAAAGGCTGCATAAATATTATGGTAGTTATAGATTAACTATCTAAGATAAGACACTTAATCGCCTGCCCTAATATATTAGTACCTGCCGTTGCCCAACTATTCCTAGATTATATATGGAAACTCCATAGACTCCCTAAAACAATTGTCTCTAATAGAGGCCGCTAGTTTATCTTGGTGTTTTAGAAAGAACTAACTACCCAACTCCGTATTAAAGCACTGTTGTCTACGGTATATTACCCGGAAATAGATGGTTAAACGGAACGTGCAAATGCTATAATAGAATAGTATATTTGGATATACATGTTATATCTATAGGATAACTGGATGGACTAGCTTGCATTTACCGAGTTTACTACAAATAACTCCGTTTTAGAAACTATAAAGGTCTCCCTATTCCTGGCTAATTACGGCTAGTACCCGCAAATGGGTTTTAAACCCTTTAGTAATATTCCTTATCTAGCTTATTAGGCCTTATAAGTTACAGAAGCAAACGAATTTATAAAGAAGATGGAAGAACTGTAGGAGTTCCTTACTAACGAAATAATATAGGCCTAGTCTGTCTATAAAGCCGCAGCAAATAAGAACTAAACCCTAGCACTAGCTTACTAAATTAGCAACTTTGTCTGGCTAGACGCAAGAAATCTGAACACGAAACGACCTACTAAGAAACTTAATTGGAAGAACACTGGCCCTTATAAGGTTAAAAAAGTTATCTCTTCTTATGCCTACCGACTGAAGCTCCCTGATACGGTTAAAATCCACCCCGTATTCCATACATTAGTCCTCTGCCCTGCCGCCCCTATATTAGACGCCCTGCCTGGACAGATCCAAGACCCTCCCCCACTAATTAAAGTGGATGGTAAGGATGAGTACCTTATTAAAAGAGTTAACAACATTAAGTATGACAAACGGAAACGCAAATATATGTACCTTATAAAATAGAGAGGTTTTACTAAACCCTTATAGGAACCTGCCGACTCTATAGGACTTATATAAGCCGTAGAAGACTTTTACAAACTCCACCTAGAACTACCACAGCCCCATCTCACAGGTACTCGAGTTTAAAGGGGGGGTACTGTCACGGGACACCCCTATAACACCTTACACACGTCCACCTGTTTCCACCGACTGAACAACCAAAGACTAACCACGAGACGGCAATCTGACAGCAATCTACCATATTCCGCCGCAATCTGCTATCTCTACTATTGGAGTTGCCAACTGGCAACTTCAAGGACCTCTAACTGCCAAATTCTGCCAAGTTCTACCAGAACCGCCACCTAAGCTCTACCCTGCCCGTGTGTAGCACGTACCCGTTAACCTAGCAACTAAGCGAACGTTATATACCCTTTTTTCCCTATTTCCTACTTTCCTTTCCTTACGCAACGTCTTAACTTCATCACACAGTTTATATACATAGCTTAATAATATCTACTTCGCTATATATTATCATCGCTTATACTCACTCCGTGACAGGCGGTGGCCTTGTACAAGGCGTACAGGGAGTGGGTATAAGGTTAGGCGTTATAGTAGCGCGGTTTCTATTATCTAGGTCTTAGTAGTTCTATAGCCGGTCCTTACTATAACGCGGGCTATAGTGTGCGTATATGGCATATAGTATAGTTCTAGGTATTAGGCTGGGCGGCTAGGGTTTAAAGGGTGTCTAGGTTAGCATTGGATTTTTAGTAGCAGCGGCGTAAAGCGGACCTTCTTCCTTAGTCTTGGCAAGGCTGGCTAGCCTATTATTTTAGTCTTAAGTGCTAAAGTAGTCTAGTCTTCTACTGTCTTATTACTTTGCAGCTATACGGGTTCCCCTTTATTAGGAACATCTTCTACTATTAGGCTTTATATGTAGTCCTAGGCACTAGGCTTAATAGTGCTAAGTATCTACATAGGGCGTCTCTGCTACTGTCGGCTATCCCCTACGGGAGGCAGTTCCTAGAGTAATAGTCTAAGTTAAAGCGGATCTTAAGCTCCCTAAAGCTAGGATAGGGCTTATGCTTTTAGAGCCAAGGCATACCTAGGATAATTAGGGTAGTAGGTAAGAGTTTAGTAACAAAAAAGAGTATAGCTTTAGTATAGAGGCCAATTAATATTTAGGTGGTAAAGTAGTCCGTAACAAGCGAGGTTAGAATACTATCTATAAGGCGTAGTGGTCTAGGCGCCAACAGTTTCTTAGTTATAATATTATACTTTCTTATAATAGACTCTTTGTCAGTAAATGCCATCGCTATACTACCGGAGTCTACTAGGCTTACTGTATTAACACAAACTTGGGGGTATAGGTTATATAATAAGAAAAGCTAGATTTAAATAAAGATTAATTTCTTATTACTATTTATTAATCTAAGATTAAGTAGCAGCTTACTAATAGAAAGGACTAATTGGTTTAGTAATAGGGACCTAATCTTCTTATCTTCCTCCTTATATGGTTTGGACTTTTAGACGCGACTTAGTCTAAGGGTCTGCCTTTTAATGACTAGGGTATGGGGCTGTCTTAGTAGGGCGGTTTAGTGTCCGTCTGGCTGGCGGTGTTAGTGTTGGTTAGGGTATAGAAAGACGGCACCTCGCCAATAACATGGCCGTGTTCGTATTTGTTAACACGGAGTCGCTAATACTAGGCGCTGTTGACAGGTTAGGCTCCTATATAGGGCATTATTTGGAGTGACTAAGCCGTAGGGTTAAAGGGGGGGGTTGTCCACTATAGCCATAATGGACTCCGCGGTCGCCGCGTCCATAATGGACTCCATAGTCGCCGCGTCCGCGGTTATTAGTTTGCGTTATTTAACGGGCCGGCATTGGAACTGGGTTTATTATCTTATTAGGGTTATAGGCGTCCTTCTAGTGGCTAGGCAGGCTATAGGCAAGGCACAGTTTATTATTAAAGCGGCGCTTGCGCTCCATATCTAAGATTTTATTAAGGTCTATAGGTTCTCCAGTCGCTGCTAGGGTCAGGGTTGGCGTAGGGGCAGGGGCTTAAGTAGATAGGCGGTAGTTAGTATTCTTAAGGTTAACTTAGTATATATAGTTTATAAGGTTCTTAGTAAACACATCTATCTGCTTACTTTAACCTATATAGTCGCTATTGTTAATTTCGTGGGTAAGTCCAAGTACCAGCTCTTCTATCTTTGGAGAGATAAACTTCCAAAGTAGGTCTACCTTCTGTTTGTCTATCTTCTTGGCGCGGACTATTAACTTATTAAGCTCTTCCTTCTAGGACCAGTAATTACGCTCGCCCTAGGGGAAATAGTTAAGCCTATTCTTTATAACCTAGGTCATGTTAAGGACCTTGTAGTAGGTAGTAAGCTCTTTAAGTATATTTTTCTTAGCGGGCCATTTCTATATAGATATATTGTTTGGGTTCTTGTATATAAGCTCTAGGCCCTACTTAATAAACTTATAGGCCTTGCCTTCTAATATATCCGAGATATAAAGGATCTGAGATTGGACTGTATTAAAGTAGTCCCTGTTACGGTTAAAGACTCCTTTAATCTTAATATGCCAGGTCTTAAAGTTAGCTTATTATTCTAGCGGGGTGCCCTTTCCGCTAAATATTAGTAGGTCTTTAGACTTCCGTTTTTTCTGCTAGGTTGCTGCTGTTATTATAGGGGTTAATTATTTTAGAACAGTAATAGTCTTTGCCTAGGAGTTAATAGTTCCTGTCTAGGAAGCAATAAGGGCATTAAGGCTTTTGTTGGCTTTCTTATTAGCAGTATTTGTGTTATATATAAACTGTAGTCTCGCTTTAATGTTACTAAGGAACTCATTGGTATGGTTAATAAGGGTATAGTAAGCTTTATTGGCCTTAAAGGTCTTAGGGTATAGTGGGGAGCGGCGGATTGTCTATGCGATATTAGGGTGTATCTATGTAAAGAAGTCTGTAAAAACTTCACGGGGGTTCTGTAAGAGGCCAGCCTAACCGGAACGTATGATTATCTAATTAACAGTGTCACAAGTAAGTAGAAGGTGAGTCGAAGGTAAGTCAAAGGTAGAATAAGTTTCACGTATTAAAGGACAAATGCTTCTAACCACTTCCATTTAGAGACTAATCGCTGGTTCTTCTCTAGAGGAGAACTAGCTTCCTATATAAACCTTCTAAGACACTAGTAAAACCTTTCGCCCCTATCTATCTAACTATATCTCTTCTAGAACATATATAGGACATAGGCAGGATATTAATAAAACCTCCTACTATCTTATCTGATATGTACCTCTTGGGGGATTCCGTTATAATTACCTCCCCTTTAAGGGTCTTGGTCCTCCAAGACTTCGCCTCTTAATAATCTCTTATAGAGTTCCGGCTAAAACCACTAGGGAAATTCTTTAGTGGAAAGGTACTCTATAATACGGCTTATTACCGGTTCTTTACTAGCGTAGAACCTTACTTTGTCTTTCTATTCCTCCGCTCTTCTTCTACTATAGCTCTTATAGTGCCTTTATAATGGAACTTTAATGATAATAATAAAAATTGGATGGGATTCACCTTCCTTATTATAAAAATTTGTTATAAGCTAATCCAGGGGTTATTCTATACAACGCGTTAACTAGCTACTATCCCTATTTACCTAAAATAGGTCTTAATAATAACGTCTTAATATTAATTTCTTTTAGTTTATAAGCTGTTGTCTTTTACGCGTCTTTTTATTAATAATACCATTTATCTTGCCTTTCAGCAGACCGTTTTTTATTACATCTTAGCTTTCAGCTTTCGTATCTCCAGCTATTCTTTCTTCCACTGCTCTATTCTCTTCTTATAACGCGTCTGTGGGTAATAGGATCCCTATTTTATCTCCTTAATAATACTAACTTCCTATAGTGTTCTCTTATAATGGCTTGTGATCGTACTACGCATCCCTAAACTAGCGGCGGCGTTGTCCCTACTCTATTAGCATTACAGACCACTTCTATTACTCCTACGGTGGTTTCTCTAAAGTGCTGCCGTTGTTGCGTTCACGCGCTTACGTTGGACCCATTCTACGCCTATAAGATACCGCGCTCTAGCGAAAACAGATCCAAGTGTTCCTACTATTATAGCTAGAAAAAGACCTGTGTTCTAGTATTTCCTATTCTATTCTATTTTAGACTTTACTAACTATATTAAATCCCCACTATTTACGCGCGTAAGGCTCGCCGGCTCTAACGCGCTATTAGGGATTTCCGTCTATATCAGAACAGTAATAGATAGGGATAGAAGGTATCTTCTATTACTTACAGCCTTTTTAATTTAATAAGGGTTTCTACTACTATAGAGATATAGCAATCTCGGACATATAGTGTCTAGAAGTATATATGTAAGCAGCTCATTTTTATAAATAATAACATTCGCACTCTTACGCGGGCCTTTTTAGCTAGGTAAGTCTCTTTAGTAATACGTTTAGGAACTATACTAACTCTTTAGTTATTAACTTTCTAATCCCAGCCTGGATGCCGATTTAGAGCCTAGGGATGACACTAAGGATAATAATAAAGATAAACGTTCTCCCTGCCAGTCCCCTAGTTGTGGTGGTCTGTCTAGTTCTTGCCACTCTAAGAAGAATGTTAGCAAGAATGCTAATACTTCCAGGGATAGGAGTGTTAATAATACTACCAACGATAATGTTAAGATAGAGGAGGAGGCTCCCATTGCTACTTCTAGTATTTAAGTTATTATCTTATTCTTTCTTTCTTCTTATAGAATAGCTTTGTAGGGTGCCTCTCTAGTGCCTCTAGGATGCCCTAGTACTAGGAATTAACTTTATACTTTGGGGATGCCTCTATTCTTATTTTTGGTAATAGTCTATGTAAAAGCAGCATACCGCTATAATCTCCATATATAATGAACGGGTGGTGTTCTTATAGGTGCTTTACAATTTCTTAAAATTTCTGAATCTTTACTCTGTATCTTTTTGGTCCTCTTTATATCATTAACTCTACTGCGTATCTCTAGTATTAGACCGGATACTCTTCTTTTATCCCTAGGGAATCCTTCTAAGTCCCTAGGGCCCCTTCTTCTAGTGCTACTACTTATTCTTAAATAGTATCTTTTTTAGATAGTATCCCTAGTGGTTCTTATATAGATCCCTATAGCTTTCTCTTATAGGATTCTAGGATCCCTATTATAATAGTAAAACGTTCCCGTTTCTAATGCCTGTGCTTAACCTTATGGTTTCGATTTATAGGGTCTTCCCTATTGTCTCGCCTATAGTATATCCGGAACCGTTGCTGAATTCTAATTTGTGGTCTTTAGGAAAGTTTTAATTACTGTATTATATCCTAGCTAAAGGTGCTCTTTAGGTTCCTAACTATTATACGCCTAGGAGTATCCTTCCTAATAAACCAAAAATTTGCATTTTTTCTAATACTATCTTTAATTAAGAATGTTTTCTATATTCCATTCTAGTTCCCTATTAATTTCGCTAGGTAGGGGTGGTTCTACACTATCTCTTCTCCGGTATAACTCTAATGAGGAAACATAAAATGTGGGATATATTAGATATAATTTCAGTAATTCTAATTTATAGGCTTAATTTCCTTTAGTTTTCCTAACTACCTTAAAGGGTCCAAGCTACCTATAGTCCAGCTTCTTCTTAATACATTTTGTCCGGATATTTTTTATAGATAGTAAGACTTCGTCTCCTATTTTAAATTCTTTAGGTATATGTTCCTCGTTATAGTACCTTTTTTATATAGCCTGGGCGTCTAGTAAGTGCTTTTTAAGTTCTTCTCTACAAATTCTTATTTGCTTAATTCTCTTAGACGCCGCTAATGCCTCTCTTTTAGGAATAATGTCCTTAACGTTCTAGGGGTTATTTGCTTTTACCCCAAACAGTGCTTTATAAGGGGTCATTTTTATGCTGCTGTGAATGCTTGTGTTATATACGTGTTATGCTAGAGCTAACCACAATAGCTAATTATCCTGTTAATAATTAATATAGTAGCGGAGGTAGTGTTCTAACAACATATTTAGACGCTCTATTTGCCTATCTATTTATGGATAGAAGGCAGTGCTTATCCTTTACCGTATCTTTAATAAGAGACAGAATAAAGACCAAAATGCGCTGTTAAATATGGTACCTCTATTAGACATAATTCCCCTTGGTGTGCTAAATAGGAGCTACCGCTCTAAAAACAGGTCTGCTAGTTCTGCTGCTGTAATTGTTATTAAAACAGTAAAGTACCCTAAAAACTTTGTATATCTATTAATGATTACTAGGATAGCGTTAGCAACCTCTCTAGTTCTTATTTTGGTAGGGGGTAAGCCTATTATAAAATCTATTATTAATTCTAACATAGGTCCCTGTGGAATAGGAAGCACTAATAACTCGCTATATAGGCAATGCCTAGGTATCTGTACCCTTTGGCATGTATTATATCTTAATATATAGTCCTTAACTTCTTTAGACATTCTATCCTAAAAGTATTTCCTTTAAACGGCCTTAAGGGTCCTGTTGGCACCGTAGTAACCCCTAAGAGGGTCATTATAGAAGACCTTTAGAATTTTGTCTTAAACCGTTTGGTCCTTTAGGATATATACAGCACCCTTAAAGCGCAATAGACCCTTTTGGTCTTGTTGCTATAGCTTCTTAGTAACTCCAGCTAAGTTAGTCTCTACTATATCTTTCTACCTCTCCCTAGAAACAAAGGCGTCCCTTTATTATGCTTAAAGAAGAAGATCTGGAAAGGTTTTATATAAATTACTTATTTCCGTTTTGCCCACCGCTATTATAGACTCTAGGCGTGGCATAAGACGTTTTAAATTATTAGTGCCAGCAGATTCTCCTACCGTTGTACAGTGTGCTATGCTATAGATAGGCATCTTGCCTATCCCCTCTGGATCCGGAAACTCGCAGCTAGTGCGCCATTAAGTTAAAGGTGCCGCAATACCCCTAGTATATCCCGCAGAATTCTCGCTAATTCTGGGGTACGCCAACTTTGTAATATCTGCTTGGTCTATAACCTGGTCCGTAACTATATCCTACGGCTCCATTATTATAGTGCTTTGTAGCTGTATTGCCGGGACCTCTACTCTACTGCGGAATTCTGTAGTTCTAGGGAAAAACTTTTCTTTCTTCTTAAGCAAATTTTGCAATATAGGAATCATTTCCCCTATACTGTCCTAGATTCTCCCAGTCTTATAATCTAGACGTCTTAATAACCTATTAGCGGGATTTGTCTTTCCTAGGCGGTATATAATTTTAAAGTTATACTATAATAGTGCCTCTGCCTATCTAGCTTGTTAACCGCTTAACACCTTTATAGTTATAAAGTATTCTAGGTTATTATAGTCTGTGAGGACTTTAATAGGATAATTGCTTCCTATATAATAATATCGCTAGTGCTTTATTGCTGCGACTATTACAAGCAGCTCCTGGTTATGCGTTATATAACGCTACTCTATAGGGGTCATTTTCCTTAACTAAAACGCTATAGGATGCCATTCTCCATCTTTTAATTAAGATATAATTGCCCCTAGGGCGAAGCCGGATGTATCTATTTTAAGGTATATACGTAGCTCCTAGCAGAAGTGTATTAGGATAGGCGCTAATATAAATAAATCCTTTAACTAGTTTATAGCCTGCTTAGCAGCTTTCTTAAATATAAAGGGTCCTAACTTCTTGCTATCCTTGGATCCCTTTAGTAGATTAGTAATTAGGAGCATTACTTATAAGTAATAAACAATAAACCTTTAGTAGAAGTTCGCCGTGCCTATAAAAACCTATACTTCCCTAAATGTTATAGGGTATGGCTATTCCCTAATAGCGTCTACCCGGCTTTTCTCTATTAACACTCTGTTAACGCTAACGATAAAGCCTAGAAAATTAATGCTAATAATATAGAACGAGCATTTTTTTAGGTTTATATAGAGCTTGTATTCCCGCAGTCTTTCTAGTACCATTTATATATAGTACGTATGTGCTTCGTAGTTATTAGAGTAGACTATAATATCATTAAGGTAGACTATATATATTATATCTAATAGGCCTAATAATGCCTTATTAATATAGGCCTAAAATATCACCGGTGCGTTGGTAAGCCTAAATGGCATCACTAGGTACTTAAAGTGGCCGTACCATATTTAGAACACCGTTTTCTATTCATCGCCGGCTTTAATCCGGATTTAATAGTATGCATCTTTTAGATCCAATTTTATGAATATCTTTACACCTAACAGCCTGTTAATAAGCTCCCCTATTAAAGGTAGCGGGTAGCGATTCTTTATAGTAATCTTATTTAGTGCCCGATAGTTAATATAGAGGCGAAGGGTCTTATCCTTCTTTAGTATAAATATAATTGGTGCCCCTACCTGGCTTGTAGAAGGCCAAATCCATCCTCTCTAAAGATTATCCACTATATACTAATATAATACTGCCAGCTTGTTTTCTAATAGGTTATATAGTGGTCTAAAAGGAGGTTCCTTGTCTCCTATATCTATCTCGTGCTCCACCAATATAGGGTTAGGTAAGGTATGCGCAGCTTTCTTATTAGCAACATCCTTTAGGTCTATATATTCCTATAAAATCTCTAGTTCCTTAACTGCGTATAGCCGGATATTTAAAAATAAATACTCCGCGTCCCCATTCTTGGTATTAAGAGTGGTATATATAGCATATGCCTACCCTTCCTCTTATACATAGTTTAAGAAAGTCTTTTGATCTTTGACTATAATACACAGTTAAGACTTCCGGTGTTGATATAAGGCTAAAGGCTAATTAATGTCTAGATTAACCTGTCGAAGCTATAGGTATCCCAAAATAAGGTTATACCCCTTAATTTCTATGGCGTAGAAGCGCATCTCCTGTGTATCCTATAGACCATCGCGGTCCTGGCTGGCCACGGAAAAAGTTTGTTCCCCGTAGTATAGAATCCGGTGGCCTCTAATGCTTTAAATAGTACGCACCTGCGAGCCACTAAGGTCCAAATCTAATTCCTTTACTAGTAATTAAGAAATAAACCCTATGGTTACGCTGCTGTCTATAAAGCAGTCTCGCGTTACCCATTTATTATTAACTTAAATAGAGACGGGAATAACTATGCGGCAGCTTACTCCCTCCTTCTCTTACTGGCCTAGTATAAGGGAGTGAAGATCCACTAGGCTCTCTCTTTTCCTAATTAAGCATCCTCTTGCTTCTTCTGTTGGTAGAAGCGCTATATATGGCCTTTCTTACCGCAGTTATAACAGCTATGTGACTCTTAGTTCCATAGTTTCTGCCTATTATTATTTTGGGGTTAACTAGCGTTGCTCTAGGGTTGCGAAGCCTGCTTGCGTTATCCTTCTATAGAGTAGTTAGGTTGGGATCTGCCCCTTTTATTAAAGCTAGGTCTAGTTCTACGCTCTTTATTATTAGCGTCTTATTCCTTTCGCTTCCCCGGATGGTCTCTTTTAGCGTTCTTAATCCGAGTAGCTTTAGAGATAAGCTTTTCTTAAGAGGTAGGAATTTCCCCCTTCTCCTATATGGCCTGTTGAATCTTAGGTTGTAACTTGGTAAGTAGCTAATAGAGTTATATAGCATCGTCCTATAAGTCTAAGTAGGGTATATTATCTTCTAGCTCTTTTAAGTAGTTTATAAACTGGACTACACTCTAGCCTTCTCGCTGTTTTATATTATGGTATCGCTGGTTGTAATCCATCCCTTAATTAGTAGGGTCTTGGACCTAATTAACTAACCAGGACTTAAGTTTACTGAATTTAAGGGATGTAGTAAGTTTCTTCTTATAACGTGTCCATGAACTCTCGACGGTGCTATGCAGGAAGGTAGAAGCAATTAGTGTCTAATTATACTCGTTAGAGTAACGTTTTGGATCTAGCCAAAACTTGGTTTCGCATTAACGGATAAAACAATTACAGTTCCTGAGACTATTACTATTATACTTATTAGGTTCCTTTGTGCGGAATTTAGGTTTGTCTGACGTTATAGTATAGTATAGCGTTGCCCCTTTAAGTCCGCTTTGTGTCTGGGGTGTCTATGCTTCTCCCAATTGTTCTTATAATTGTCCTTAGTAGTCTTAATGTGCTTATCTTAATTGTATCTCTAACTCCTTTGTCTTTTATAGGGTTTCGCGTAGTGACCGCTCTAATAACTCCCCAGCGGTGATCGTTCCTGAGGGTCTTAGAAGGTTAGACAGACCAGCCGTGGCTTCCTAGTCTACTCCTTTGTAAGTAGAGGGAATGCGCTCCTCTAGAGAGACTCTCTAAGCCTCTTAAGGTGAGGGCGTTGCTTTGTGGGGTAAAGGAGTATGGCCCGTTATTATTAATTAATAGCCGTACGTTCCTAACGGATTGTAAGTAATTAGAATTGTAAGAGGCTAGCCTAACTAGAATATATAATTATCTAATTAACAGTGCCACAAGTAAGTAGAAGGTAAGTTAAAGGTAAGTTAAAGGTAGAATGAGTTTTACGTATTAAAGGACAAATGCTTCTAACCACTTCCATTTAGAGACTAATTGCTAGTTCTTCTCTAGAGGAGAACCAGCTTCCTATATAAACCTTCTAAGACACTAGTAAAACCTTTTGCCCCTATCTGTCTAACTATGTCTCTTCTGGAACATATATGGGACGTAGGCAGGACATTAATAAAACCTCCTACTGTCTTATCTGATATGTACCTCCTGGGGGATTCCGTTATAGGTTCTAGGTTTCGGCCATTTCGGCGTTGTTAATGTTGCCTATTTAGGTAGTCTTTGGCGCTGGGAAAAAACTAAGGATTATTCTAGGACTGTGCTGGATTATGGCATGTAGACGCGTTGGCGCGCGTAGGTCGCGATTACTCTAGGGCGGAGATAACTAGGATATGGGGAATTAGTAATTGCGACGGGGCGCAATTAATAATAGCACAAACTATTATAGTGCTGCAATGAAGTAGACTAAATAACTATGTTGTGCTATAAAGAAAAGGAGAAGGTAAAAGGGGGTATTGTATACAAATAGTAGGGCCAGCCGCCAAGGCGCTAGTGGTGGGCCAGCCAACAGTAGGAAATAGTACGCGTTGGGTTAGTGCCGTGACAGTATACCCCCTAGCAGTAATTAAGAGCTTTAATTAATGGCCTACCCGCTAGCCCTAAAGTCTACTTAGTCTAGAGCTAAAAGACTAAATTACTGCCTTAAAGTATTTTATATTTTCTTAGTAGCGCCTATAGGTTAAGAAGAAATAGGAGAAATAGTTAAGTATAAGCTTGTACCTATGCCTGCGCCTATACTAGTAGGGGTAATATAGATATAGTAGACGGCTAAGCGGGCGATGCGGGTACAGTAAACGGCTAAGTGGGCGGTACGGATATTATAGATAGCTAAGTAGGCGGTGCGGATATTATAGACGGCTAAGTAGGTAATATGGATATAGTAGATATTATAGTAAATAGCATAAGCTTGCCTAAAGGTAGATATATAGACTCTATAGGCCCTATTTAAATATATATCTTCCCTTACTAAATCTACATAGTAGGTATAAATAATACTAATAACCTTTCTATTTTATTAAGGCGTTCTAAAACCATCTATGCGCATAATTAAACCCCTTTTATTTTAGAGATTATAGCCTTATATCTTAGCTTTACTACAGCCTTATAGGTAGGCTAGTATTTCTATATTATTAGTTTATTTAGCGTAACTATATTAGCTAGCAAGCTTTTTACCTACGTAGTAAACCTCTAGTATTTCTTATAGCTAAAGAGGGGGTCCTTCTATAGGGGGTAAAGCGGGAACTGCTTATATAGGATTACTAAGTCCTATAATAGGATTACCCTAAGCGCGTAGAGGAGGTATAGAAATCCTAAGCCTGCAAGGTTAAGCTATATAACCTTATTATTAGCCCTACCTAGGTAGTAGGCCTTTATATATTTTAGCTAGATATTAGTCTTAGGCTATATCTTTAAATAAAGGGCCTTCTTTAGCGCCTTCTATATATAGGGAAGAAAGTAGCCCTTTCCTTCTTTTAGGAAGCTAGTAATTAACTATATAAATATATAGTAGTAACTCTTTGATTAACGTCTAATACAGATCCTACTGGCCCACGCAGACTACTCCGCATAGGGGGGAAAACTTATATATTTACAGGAAGAAAACCCCTACAGTTAGGGGAGGAAAAACTCTATAAGCAGCCTTAGTAGGATAAAAAACCCCAATTTACCATGTTTGTACGTAGCTGCGGCCCTACGGGCCTACAGCACGTCCTCCTCCTTAGATGTTTTAAACTCCTTAAGAACCACTGCTTCCTTCTCTAGCTTATCCAAAGCTAGGGTTCACTACGCCCTAGCTAGGCCTTGCTAATTAATTGCTGTATATTTGCCTCTCCCATATCTTAACTATCCCCTGTGTGCTATCTCTTATTAACTATTACCATATACGCCTTGCCTCCCCCCCCCTAGAGCCATTAAAGGCGTAAGGGGGATTTATCTATTCTAACTACCGTAATACCAAGCAGCGGGATATATTGTATTAGGTATCTTTTATACCTAGGCCCCAGCTAGGCCCTTTTAAAGGGTCACTACTCCGTTAAAAGAAGATAAGGAAAACCATAGGTTGCAATCTAGGCTGCAGTATTATGGTAGTAAAACGGCAAGTAACCGCATGCTCCGTGGGCGATCGCCCTAGGGGTTAGGAGGGGCCGTATATTTGCTCGTTTGTTCGTTTATTCGCGCGTTCACTCGTTCGTTAATATGAGGTCGTTAATGCTTTTAATTAGGGGTCAGGGGATGTTATCGAGTACTATTTATCCATGTTGGATTGTATAGGTGCCCTGGATAGAACAGTGTAGTAGTCGTTGTATTGTAGAGGGCTAACAGTGGTGGTTTTCAAGATCTTACCATCCGAAAACCTTTCACCACCGCCCTTAACGCCTATAACCACCACCAGGTCCTGTCCGCACGCTGTATGACGTCTCTGCGTTGGCTCTAGATCCGATCTTCAAAGACCTAGGTTCGTAGCCGTCACTACGTATAGGTGCAGAGTCCGATTTCGACGGCCCTATATAAATATATAGGGTAGGTAACTAAGGTAAACTCCTATTATTACATCTATATTCTAACATCTGGCCTATTTAATTTAGGTCTCCTTAACGCTACTAAGCTTAGTATACTAGACGCTCTACTTATAGGCGCTATAGGTCTTCTCCTTTAAGTAAATTCCTACCTCCTAGAATATCTTTTTATTTTATTTAAACTATATATAATAGCTTAACGGCTATTATAGTACTTTAATACTGCTAGGGAAGACGTATAGGTTATAGTAGTCCTCTAGCTGCTAAAAGTATAAAAAGCTCTTAACGCTATCTTTACCCTAATAGTTAAAGAAGTAGAAGGCTATTATAGAGAGGGGGTAGAGAATAGAGTTAGCATTCCATATATAGCCTATATACTTAACCTTACTATGCTAATTCTGCTTCCCTTATATTATTAATATAATTATATATAGCGCTAACTTATTTGGTTTAGGTCCTTTATTCTTTAGTTTAATAAGGATAAGATTAGTAAGCTAAACGTTTTATCTACTTTTACTATAGGTAATAGTAGTATAGCCTAAGGAATGGGTTAGAAAACGGCAGCTATATAGACTAGATAGGGTATATATAAACCTAATAAATGCTCGGCTGCAGTTTAAAGATAAGACTTAACTAAACCTAGCTTCTTAGAGCCCGTCTTCTAGTACTAAGTAATTGCCTTTTTAAGCCCTTTAATATTATAGCCGCTAGTAATTATAAATAGGCCTTAATTAATAAAGTTAACGCGTTAAATCTGGTCCTTATTATAGTAGACGCTATCTAGTACTACTAAGAGCTTCGCCCCCTATAGTAGCTATAATGTCTTACCTTCTAACTACTATATATAAAGCTTGGTAATAGCAGAGATATAGCTATTTATAACTAAGTATTAGACTATCTTATTAAATAGAGCGTTTAGGGCCTCCTTATCCTATACCTCCCCTTCCTCCTTTATAACTTCCTCCCCTATACCTACGGCTGCCCCTATAGCTATCCCTACAGCTACTTTCCCCCCTAACTACCTTACTCACTTAATTATCTTCTACCTTTTCTTTACCTACTTACCGTCTTTCTATATCTCTTTCTATTTTAACTTCTATTTTTAATAGCTAGCAGCCTATAATTCTTAGTTAATAACTTACTGCTTTAAAAATAGGTAAAGCTTATCTTTTGTTACCTAGGCGCTGTCTATATTACCTTCTAGTTTTATATACTAGTCTTCCCACTCTTTTTACTTTGGCTTATACGTCCTTATAATATTCTTTAAGTGCTAGGCCTTATAAATATCCTATAGCCGCGCTATTTAGGCCTTAAATTTATTCTAGAGGCTATAGGAGGAGGAGGAGGCTAGGGGGGCTTCCTTTAACTGTAAAGTAGACTATAGGGTAAGAAGGTTTTTAAAAGACTTTATCTCCATAAGAGGTTAGGGGGAAAACACGTAAGCGTAGCGCGGGTATAGGTAAATAAAGTTACTAAACACATAAATATTAAAGGAGAAGAAGAAGAAGAGGGCTTTATATTATAGAATTAGAATTATAGTAGGCCGTTCTATATAAAATTAGAAGCCCTGTGCGAGCTAGGAGCTAGTATAGGTATAAGAATAGGAAAAGGGTTAAAAATAGATTATTAAGATAACAATGAGGTTAAAGGCGCGTAATAAGAACCTCTATACTAACCTAGTACTAACCTAGGCCTTAAAAACGCGTCTAAAAAGTAGGGGCCACTACCAAAGGGGGGGAGTAATATTTGGACGATATGTCGCGGACCTTAAGGGGTCGTGCGTAACCTAAGGTTACGCTAAGCTTAACCCCGACCTCCAATACCTAATTATAACGATATACTCTATATTATAATCTACATCCCTTAATTAAAGTGTTTTTGGTATAATATTACAATATTCTGACTTTTAATAATATTGTTAAGTCTCCCCTACTAAAATCGGTATAACCAGTAGAGATTTTATATAGGAGAGAGCCTAATTTAGCTGGCAAGGTGGACGCCTTAGGCCTTTTTAAGTATAAAGCCCCCTCTTTTATTGCTTATTAACTCTATACGTGACTCTTTATATAACAATACCATTAATATAACAATACGCTCGGCCGTATAAACCGTATCGTACTAACCAGTTTTTACTGTATTATAGCCGATTTGTTACTAAAATTTGCTAGTAAACCTACTCAAATATTTACAAACTATACTTCGTAGAGCCTTTAAGAAGTCAAAAATATAATATATAGACCCTTGTAAAATGTAGATTTAAGAAGGCCACTACTAGTTACATACCTCCTAATTACTGCGCGCACACCCCCACTAAATAGGCTTAGATTCTTCCTCCTTAGGTTAGAACGTCACGTGTATTTAACTTGTTTACATTAGTGCGACCCACCCATACCCAAATCAACACCTCGCATTTGCATTACTTTTCCCTACATCTACCATAGCTCTTAACCTACCTCCGTTGAAGCTGTATGATTACGTAAACCTTGGCCTTGATAATATTAACAAGTTCGCCAAAGGGCAGGGCTATGCGGCATTACAGGTGGTAAGAATGGTGGTAGAGGTCAAAATGCCTCTGTAGATGGCTTGCTAAGTATTAGCCGCAATATTTCACAGGCTTACAGCGGTTGTGGGGCCTTGCTCTTTTAGCACGACTTTGCTAATAGATCCTTTAGTATATTCCAGCTTTAATTTAAACTCTATAAGTTATAGAAGTTGCATTTTAAAAGTTTGATTTTCGCGATGTAGATGCATACAAGTTAAATATATGTAATGTCTAACCTAAAGAAGAAGGATTTAAGCCTGTGTAGGTAGGGGTGTGCGCATATCAATTGGGGGTGTGTAACTACGGGGCCCAAAGTTTGTGCACCTTCCCAATTAGGAAGTTAGGTCTTACCGCCCGCGGCAGAATAGTCAAAATTGTTAAAATTGTGCGCAAAGCTTTAAACAGAAGGGTATATATATATATTTAATTATCGGATCAATAAGCTAGCTATTTGGAAGTTGTTAAGCTCTACGCGGGCGCAGCTATCGGCTCTACGGAGGCTCAAGAACGTCTTCAACTAGTTAAGTAGAGTCCTCTATATACTTAATTCGCTGACGTCTTCTTGCAGCTTTTAAAGTCTTTTATATAGAGCTTTAGTATTGTAGAGGCTCTGCTAGACTTAATGCACCATTAATCGTCTCGCTGTCTGAATCTACTGCCTTACTAGAGGTAAGTAAAGAGCCCTTCCTTATCTACTTCCTTTTTGGCTAATTAATTGTATTCTACCTAATATTTGCCTTATAGTATTAAACTTCCTCCTTCTCCTCCTCCTCTTACTGCTGCTGCTATTGCTACTACTGCTAATATTGCGGCTCTACGAAGCTAACTTTATACTCCGCCTTTTTTAAGTTTCTACCCTTTATATCCGGTTAGTTCTACCATATAGGAGGTAGAGGAGGATTAATAGGTGGTAGAGGCTTAAGTGGAGGAGGCTTAAAGGCAGCTAAGGGTTAAGTAAGAGGCTTTGCAGTTTATACCTATATGGCCCGTTAACAGCGGTAAAGCTTTAAGATGTAAATATAAGGTAGAGGCTTAATATCTATTAAGGCGTTTAGTAGATAAGGTTCTATTTATATACACTACGGAAGCTCTAGTAGCGAAGGCTTCCTAAAAGGTAGCTTATTTAAATTAACGCAATTAAGGCGTAAGAGCACCTACTTTTATATATAAGCAACTATATCGTAATAATAGCTATCTTGGCGCTTAAGAGCCTTTTAATCTTATGTATTGTTAGCAGCGCCTTTAGCGTATGCGTCTCTTCTATACCAATAGCACAGATAATCGTTCTCTTGCTAAAGTTAAGCGGCGTAGCTTCTCTACTTACTGTGTTAATTAATGGCAGAGATACTGGTATATATATACTAGTATTAAAGTTGTTAACTAATTCGGCGATATAGGTTTTGGCTCTAATATTAAATAGTATTCCTTTCTACTTAATTAGTAATTAATTCTTCCTAGTATTTAGGTATGCATAAAGGTACTCTAACTCCTTTATAAACGTATAAGCATCGCTATCGTCTAAGTTACTACGAGTATTGTTATCGTCTAAGGAGTTACTGCTAGGTTTTTCCTTTCTGCTCTTGCTACCTAACTTCTTCTTACTAGATTCCTAATATAGAACAAACTTCTTACCTATCTTTTCTTCCTATTTGTGACGTAACTTCTTATTTATAATAAAGCAGTTTTTAGGTTCGTGACAGGCGTTTAGCTTCTTATAATTCTTATAGTACTTTCCCTTACTCTTCTCCCTATCCTCCTTTACCTTTTATTTACCCTTCTTATTAGGCTTCCTCCTATATAGTATACCTTCCTTAGCCTTCTTATCCTTATTTTATACCTTATTTATAATACCTCCAACTAATATAAAGAGTAATAGTTAGGTTAAATCTTTTTAAGAATTTAATTGCTATTATTCTACCTAGATAGGCCATATGTTAAATAGGGCTATAATAAAGAGAATTAGATGCCATAATTTAGGTAAGGAAATATTAAGGTTTGCTAGCTTTTTAATAACTTTCTTAAATGCGATAATAAAGTGCTTAAGATTAAGGTAGTTGTTATACTTAATCTTTATATATAATTTAATAGCGTTATAGCTAAGAACTACTCTAGTTCCCTTATACTAAGTCTATAAAGTCACTTATATCTTGCGCGCTAACTTGTATTCTACTAGTATAGTATATAGCCTAGCAAGGAACCCAGAAATTTTTAACTAGTAAATCGCTAACAAAACTAAAAATTAATTAAAAAATTTAAACCTTTAATAATAAACTATAGACTATATAAATAGTATAATTAAACTTACTAGAACTCTTTATTATTACTATCTTCCTATATATGCTTACTTTTTAAAGCATAAAAATTTACTATATTCTTATAAAATCTAAAACCGCAAAAATCTTAATTATCTCTTTATTAGAGAATAAAGATTTTATCCCTAGAGAGAGTTTAATATTTAAAAAGGTAACAGGTATAAAGAGATAAGACTCTTTATTATACCTACTAACTTAGATTACAATAATATATACTATATGGTTTATTATCTTAGTTTTAAGGGATTTTTGGTTTTGTTAGCAATCGCTAGTTAAAATCGGCTGGGTTCCTTGCTGGGCTGTGTACCGTGCTGGCAGCCACCTAGCTAGCGAGGTGGTGTTGGTTGAGTTTACGAAACCAAAACGTCACTGGTACTTCACGGCCTTCTTCGCGGCATTCTTCACGGGTACTATAATACTAGGAAACGCGTTAAGATAGGGTAAATAGCAGGGCGACGTCAGCTTTAACTTACTAATGATAGAGACGTTATATCGACAATAAGGCGCGTTAAACGTGGAAATAGGCTATCTTTCGGTTTTACACGTAAGGTTGTGGGCAAAAATCGGGGATCTGCATGCCAAGGATTCTAATTCATTTCGTAACAGACTAATTTGGTTAACTGGGAATTTTATTCTCCAACATCCTCTTATGCAAAGCTATCCAAGACTTAGTCCTCAGCAATACCCATTGCAACAATGTCGACCAAGCTATCCCTCATTCAAATGCACGCGCAAAAAGATAAAACCCACCGCAAGCACAAAGACACATCTGAGAAGCGCAGCTCGAAAAAACGCAGGCATGAAGAGCAGGCCTCTTCCCAAACCACCGACCTACAACCATCCCAATCCTCACCAAGCAAAAAGCAACGTACAGAAAAGGAATATTTAGAACACGATTCACAACTCGATACCCAAACACTACCCGAAATAGCGCCAACGAAAACCGCTGCCGCCACTTCAATTAACAATTTTACTACCAACTCGCCCTTCCACCTTCAAACAACGTCTCTCTATCTACCTCTATCCCCAATATCTCAATCTAGTGCCTTTACTGGCCTCTGTGCGGAACACCTCTCACCTTTAATACTTACATACTATCCCCCTCTCCGCGGCATCGTCCTCAGCTACTCCAACGTCCGTCTCTCCGAGACCCCTTCTCCCAACAGCTCCTCCACAACCGAACCCTTCCCAGTCCTAGCAAAATCCGTCGACGAATACGCTGCCAGTTTCATCTGGGCCACTGCCGACTTCTTAGTCTTCAGGACGCAGAAGGGGACCTGGATCGAGGGCTATGTCAATCTGCAGAACGAGTCGCATCTAGGCCTTGTGTATCTGAACCTTTTCTCCGCTTCAATACCTCGCTCATATCTGCCGAAGAGATGGAAATGGGTTGAAGATCCTTCGTCCAGCGGTTCTTCGAACCCAAAGACAGCTAGGAAGAGTAATAAGGGAAGCGCTGAGGTGGAGGGACAGGGGCATTTTGTGGATGAGAATGGCAATAAAGTAGATGGCATGGTTAGGTTTCGCATTAGAGACTTCGAGACGCAGGCTAGGATCGAGAGTGATAGAGGCTTTATCAGTATTGAGGGGACGCTGCTGAGCGCGGAGGAGGAAAGAGAGGTGGAGGCGAAGGAGAGGGAGAAGAGGATCGGCCGGGGCACGAGAGAAGGCGTAGGAGGGAGGGCACAAAGAGGCAGACCAGTAAGTGGGGCACATCCCGAAGAAATTGGAGGGAGCACAAGGGCAGGGCCTTCTTCATGACGCTTGATGAAAATAGAGTCTTGCCGGCGTATCCTATAATGGACTGACTTCACTGTTTTACACACATGTTTAAAACTCATCATGCTTTTACTCCATTAGCATTAGCATCGTGGCACTGTTAAAACTTCTGTAAAAATGCTCCGCTAGGCTTTCATTGCCGCTAATCCATGTATAAGCCAATGTTCCGTACCTCCATCGCAGTCGTTTAAGAAATCCCAACGGGCTTTCTAGGAATCAAAGGAGCCTGGGTGACTGGGCCCAGACACGCATCTAAAGGTAAAGTTGAACCGGGCGTCCCATCTGGTGCCTTTTCCCGACTCCCTCACCCCGACCTTCGATCCCTCCATTCCTACGAGTCCACTACCCCCTATCTCTCTCAAATATTCGTCATGCAATTCCGCCGGCATCTGATTGGCAGTCGGCATCTCTGCCAGCACTGGACCGTTAGCGTCCAGCTCACGCTCACAGAGCTGAAAAGGTCCTGTTTCTGGAGCACCGGAGTTAGACGATTCCGATTGCGTTAGCAGCGGCTTGCCGTTGTTGCTTACGTTGCCGTCGTCTCAAATGAAGCACAAAGTAATGAGGCAGGTGGCAAAGAGGGCGCAGCCTATGACAATGCCAACGCCTCTGCCAGCTCTGGCGCCTTTGGAAAGCTGGCCGGCCGATGAAGGGCTGTTCGAATTTGTAGGCCAAGGTGTTCCGCTTGCGCCGCTCGCGCCTTGCGTAATAAGATTGCGCAATGTAGATGTAGCTGTACCTGTCGCAGGTGGTGTTGATGTGATGGTTTGTGTTCCGACGGCGGCTTGCGCGAGAAGGAGCTCACAGTCCGTATCTAGTGGAGTAACGGGATTTCGTATTATTAGTGGCCCTTTGAGGTCGCAGGAGGAGCTGGCCTTGTTGTTCGATATGTAGTATTGGTTAGCAGCCCAAGAAAACACCTCTGTGGTATTGCATACGCTACCATAGACAGTGCTTGGTTCGAGACTCAAAAGAGGAGGGTCTGAAGAGGAATTATGTTTACCTGTATGCGCCGTACACTCCGGTACTCCCATTCGCACCTCTACCTAAACAATTGGTATCTTTATCGTTACGTATTACCGTAAAGTAGTTAGCAAACTGTTGATTAGATAGTCTATCAGTTATAGTCGAATTAGCTATGCAGCTGAGCGGGTTCGTTATGCAAGTACATAATCTTGAATAAGGTGTTGGTAGAAGAGTGGTCACTACGCTCCACGTCGCATCTGACGTTGGGCAGCTCGCTATGGAGTTCATGCACTTATACAAGGTCATATTGGTGGACATTGGGGTAACTGAAGCCATCTGTGTGAACAATGCTGGAAATCGGCAGGCTTGGGGACAGAATCGCCTTCAACTTGTGCCAAACTTGGAACTCTTTATTAGCAGGACTCGGCACTACGCAAAGCGCAACCTCTTGGCCTTTCATCGAATGAAGAGGCTTGCCATAATCCTTCTGGTCCTGATAATGCGGGTATACAATCCCTTGGGCCAGACAGAAATCATCTCTTGGCTGTATATGGCCTGAACCTCCGTAAAGTTGCGCGGCGATGGAATATTACAACCGTATTCAGATAGAAGTACTAGGATGGAATAATTCGCAAACAATTTTGTTTGATCGCTGTATCCGGATATCGCACAGGATGAATCTCCACACCACGAAAATAAATTGATACCCAGGAAGTCAACCGGGTGTTCACCGCAGTTCAGATAGTCAGCCAGATCGCGTCGAAACGATAGCACACCAGCCGCTGCATATCCAACCGCGATATCTCTATAGTTGTTCTTTCGTAGGTAGCTCTTCATGTCTCGAACAGCGGCTTTGACGAACGCCATACGGCGTCTAGTATTCTTGTCGATCGCCACCTCAGTCCCCACAAAGAATCTTAGTGTGTTGGTATAATTCGCCTTATAATCAATTGTAGCGGTCCAATAATCGTACAAGGCAGTATTCCAAGAGGGGGCTTCTCAGTTGATAACAGTGGAAATTGGGCCTGACAGGTCGGTAAAAACGTAGACATCTGCATTTTCTAACGCCTTCATACACGCTGGGTGATCCCGAGTAGGATCAATAGCGTATAGCCGGACGACGTTGGTATTGAGTTGTTTGAGATATGGAGTGTCTCGTTCGCAGGTCGGACCATCTTCCAGAAGATCTATTATAGTGGTTGCTTGACTGGCTAAGTGGCCTTGGTCCTGGCATGCAACTCCACATACAAAAAACTCAGAGCCATTGGTCTGGTAGAAGAAGTGGGAGCCCTTGGAATGGATTGAATCAGCACTGATGCTTTAAGAGGATGACACGGACTTCTCTGCTGCGCGTCTGTTCTGATGTCGCTAATGATGTGACATGCGCTTTATTGTCTGCATCAGTATCATAAAGCATTGGAGACTTGGTTGTACTGTGAGCGGTTTGTCTGCTTTTGAATTATGCTAGAAGATACCCCCAGCCCCTTGCACGCTTTCACAGTGTACTCTCTCTTTTTTTCTACTACACACCCCGATAACAATCGGGTCAACGTCAGTAGCCACCAAGGGCATGAAAAGTAATACAATGGGAAAGAAAAAAACCCAGGCATGCGCCATAGGTAAAAAGCGCGATCATTGGAAGGACTGGGAGAAGGTACGACGATTTCGGGGTCGTACGAAGTAGAGCTCAAGGTTCTACTCCCATGGCAATCCCTATGAACACTTACTTTGTTGGCAAGATACGAAGGTCATGTTGAAGTTGAAGATATTGTGAAATCAAGGAAGAGAAAACAACCGAAGTTGAAAAGCTTCATTGAAATTAGGCTAAAGTTATGCATGAAGGGCGAAGAATTTCGACCTGCCCAATGGTTAGATTGCAGATGGCCCTTAGTCCACAAGATTCAGCCTTTCGGGAAGCCCCAGCCCTGCAAATCTGAAACCGTGTTGGCCGTGCACTCAGGGTGGAGCAATGAGAGAGCAAACCTACCAGCCAGTCGTGTGCCGGCCTTGAGGTTTACAGTCGCTTGCACAATCGGCTCCCGGTTTTTGTGCGCGCGGAACTTTTTCCTAGCACGGACTTCCAAGCGCTTGGAGCCTTCACAGGCTGTATCCATCTGCTAACATCTGTTAACGCAATGCCTTTCCCACCATCCACTAACCCACCCACAGTTAGCGATAAAGACTGCGCTATCTGTCACGAACCCCTTCTCGTCCCTAGCAGCAACAATGGGCAGCCCTCATGCCTCATTGACGACGTTGAATTCCGCTGCAAGCACCACTTCCACTGGGGCTGTATTCTACAATATTCTATTTCCTCATCTGACGCGCGTAATCGCTGTGCTCTTTGCAGACAGAGCGTACTCGATTCCAAAGGCGAATTCATTGTCCGGGTGCGCAATGAAGGTGGATTCATTGGTGGATTTGATTTTGGAGATGAGATTGATCGACACTTGTTTTATAAGGCGAGTTTTACGGGTTACCTGGCGTGAGTTTCTAAGCTTATATTTACTGTGCACAGGCGAATCCTGAAGCCGAAAGGGAGATGGCCTTCCTATCCTTGATGTCGCAGATGGAGTTCTCAGACGCTGAGCTATTCCTCAAAGGCGAGGATCCAGATGCCAACGGGAAAATGGACCCTAATGTTTGCTATGACAGCGGTAGAATGACAGCTATGCATATGGCCGCACTAAATGATGATGTGGAGGGGATACAATTACTTCTGAAATATGGCGCTGATAAGGAGTTCAAGTCAGAGGATGGTCAGACGGCACTTGACATGGCTAAGGCGCAAAATTCGAAAAGGGTGATTGCCCTGTTAATGGCAGAGTGAAGGGAGTAGAAGGAGGTGGGCGAGGGAGGTTCAGAGAACTTTACAATATAAGGATGGGAGATTGTAGTAGCTTGACTATGGCCTCGTGCCCTTCCTCGGCGGCCAGCGACAGCGGCGTCCAACCAGAGACGTCCTTCGAGTCAACGTTGACCTTGCCCGTCGCGAGCAGCAGCTTGACCACGGCATCGTGCCCTTCCTCAGTAGCCAGCGACAGCGGCGTCCGACCACATGATACTAAAACCTTAAGGCAGCAAGATCGTATACTCTTTGAAGTGTACCCTCCAGAGCACTAAGACGAGTTTGGTAAAGTCTATGCCAAGCGTTTGGAGGTCCGTGCTATGACAAAATTCTGTGCGTGTAAAAACCGGAAGCCGATTGTGCAAGCGACTGTACCAACGCCTTCTACTCTTCCAGGAACTGCGGAATTGCCCACGTTATCCCATGCAAGTAGCGTCCTACCATCAAGTGATCCGTGCACTGGCAAAATAACAATTGGGCATCCCAACTTAATCCGATTGGTTCTATTGGGCTAGATCTTATCGATAACCGTAGGACGCAAGGATACTTGGCTACCCATTTCTGATTGGGGGAATCGAGCGAACCACTATCGAAAGTTAAACACGTAGTCGCTCCATATACGGTGAAAATATTGAACGTCTTTTCGAGTCGATTTCCGAACGCGATAAAATCGTCAATTTGAGCCGGCCAGTGGATATTGTAGGGTCAATCAGAATTGGCTGGGTATGAGTGTACATTTTCAAAGGGGAATACAACAGACCGCCATTGAGTTTTTGAGTAGCTGCTCTGCTTGTGAGGAAAGTTACTTTACTGCTAGATGTTTTTAAATCACTGTTTGGTTTTCGAGGTCTTCAGCATACTTAGAAGCAGATATAAAAAGGAGGCTCAGTCTTTAGCTAAGATGACTCATTCGTTGACATTTTCGGCCTACAATACTGCTCAAATTTCGGGGAATCCTCTGGAGAACACATGATCGGACTCTTCGAAGTAGATCAGAAATTCAGCAACCAAATGTCTCCAAGCCTTTCGTTTGACTCTCCAAGCCCCCCGTGGACCAAAATGCTTCCCATCCCCGCTACTCCGGTGGCTACGTCTGCCGCAAACCAACCGCGTGCGTCTGGGAAGCCATCCGCATCTCCACTTGCGTTGATCTTACTCCAAGTCCCAGCTTCAAGACTGTATACCCATACATCCGCGAGCATTTTTCCAGCTCCTTGATGCCCCAAAGAACTTGGGTCCCGTTCACCAAACATTGTTACCAATGAGGGCTTGCCTCCCAATTTCAGTGAGAGCAGAGCACTAACACTCCTTGGTTCCGGCCCAGATATCCCGTCAGGCAAGTAATTTTGTGTTGACCATGTATTTGATAATGGGTCAAAGATATCTAAACTACCTCCTTGCTCCTTTGTGCCGTCGAATCCATTCATCCGGTATAGTTTTGTACCAGTATACGTGATTGAGGTACCCCCACGCGGTGGATCTGGCGCAGAAGCCAATTCCGTCCACTCTCGGGAGGAAATCGAGAAGGACCAGAGGTCTGAAAGCCTCCCATTAGCGGGGCAGCCGGCATGCAGGTATATGATGTCAGCACCATCACTCGTAAGGCAGTGATAACTTCGGGCTGCTGGATAAGGTTGGGATGTAGACATTGGTGAGATGGTAGACCAGGAAGACGTCAACGTATCAAAAACCCACAGGGCTCCACCCTCCTCGATTGGTGTCATGTCAATGCCACCACGGCCAGAGAATATATACACCTTCCTATTCAGTGCTGTGCATGCGGACCCGACTCGTGGCGAGGGTGCGGATGTGTGTGGCTTTGTCTCAACAGTTGAATGTTCTACTACTACATTAGCGGGACCACTTCATAGAGTAATAACCATTCGTACTGAGGTTAATCAAATCGATTTGATTATCGACTGGTTGTCTGGGGAAAAGCTCCCCCCCAAATATCCACACTGTTTCTTCAACAATCGAGAGAACTTGCGATGAGCGTCGCAACCGCTCGGAGGATGTGAGTTTCGTCCATTTCGCCGTTACTACTTCCATATTATTGGAGGCCTTGACTATCTGTTAGAAGTTAAGCTTATTAAAGCTGTCTCGGTAAATACAATGGTAAAAGGTTGTCTTTTCCTTCACCGTCAACAAAGCGTGCAATATTGCGGGTCTATGCGCTATTTGATGTGGTCTAATAGGAAGCACAGGGCCGAGACTTCATAGGATTGATTAATTTATTGACCATTTGCGCTACTCCCTCTGTAAGCGGGATGAGGATGCAGTGTTGCCCGCAAGGACCGCCACCTGGCTGGGAAGAGAGCAGCGCCAAGGTTCATCGGCGTTTTGCGACTCCGCGATTTCGAACTTTCGAGGATGATCACCGAAAGACAAGCTCGACACCCAACCACCAGACCGACTGTGCACGCTGCCTACGCCATGAGGTTACGACTCAGTATACAGAGGCATGCTTTACCACCTGCTGAAGTGCTTTGGAATGTCTCCGAGGAACAAGCACTGAAGTTATTTAGCATTGCACAGCTCCTAGAGGAGATCAACCACATAATTCCGCTCGAGTCGCAGGACTGGGGGTTGGAGGATTATGTAGTCGAAGTGGGAGGATTTGAGTGTTTTCACTTTGCCCAGGTTGCCCAGGTCCTGAAGGACGAGGATAGAATCTGGTAATATGTCTCCTACACGCTGAACTGTGCATCACTAATGACATTAAGCATACGTGCACTTCAAACCCCCGAGATTCGGGCACGAACACTATCGGGGCGCTACCAAATATCAGAGAATGGCCAGCATCTAATTGACGGAATACCCTTCGGTCGACCTTATCTCAGACAGCCGAACCGGCCAGCGATCCATATACCTCCCCGAAAACGTAGACGCCTTACATACGGAGAAGAAGAAGAAGATGTTGGCAAAGGCCTTCAAGAAAAGATCTCTATAGCCCTCAGCCCCCAACACTGGAAAATTCCTTTGGACGACTTGGAAGACGATGATGAGGACGATGATGACTTCAGTCCAAACAGTCAGATAAATAGTATTCAAGCGTCAACCACGAATCGGAAAAAAACAGTTCGATTCAAATCTCAGCCCTCAGGCAAAGAGCTCATCACTGTACCATCAGAAGATGAAGACGAATCTGAAGAATACGATCCTCATTGGGATTCGGAGTCTTCCGAGGCATCTGAACCGGAGTCGGAAGCTGGCGCTCCGGAGGATGATTCGGAGAAGGATTTGAACGAGGAAGAAACATCGGATGAGTCTGAGGCCTCATCCTCGGGTTCATCTTCAGGTTCTGACACTTCATCAGAGGCAAGCGGTGAATCCGAGCCAGAAGAGCTATCATCTAAGCACATATCACCCAAACAAAGAATCAGCGTCAGGCAGAACCCACCGTTTCAAGATGCGTCACCTTACAGAGAAGGCAAGAAAGCTACTCAGGAGCGAAACCGCAGGAGACGTGATACCCGTAGAATCCGTCGCCTACAGATGGTTGGTATACTGCCAGCCACTGCCAAGAGGAATGATTTACGTGCTTTAGAAGCCGTCGAAGAGCGTCTTCCCATAACAGAACAAACCTCAGCCCAAAGCCGAGGTGGGGCTAACATGACAGGAAAAACGAGAAATAAAACCCAAGAACTTGATTTGGGCAGGCAGCGGCTTTTAACTGCTATCGAAGCCAGTGGCATCGATGTTACGCTTGATCGCCCAGAAAAGCAATTCAATAAGAAAGAGGTTTCTTCGAAGAAAATGGAGGGGAAACGAGCATCGCCGGCGTCAGAATCGGATATTGCCGAATCTGAAGTGAGGGAATTTCCAGGCGGATCCTCCACCGCTCCATCGGGTTGTGGAAAAGAAGGCCCAGATAACGAGCCGGCTTACGAGCCACCAGCTGAGCCGCCACAAAAACGAGCACGAATTGATCTCGCTGGATCTCGTCGCCTACTATTCGGATCTCTTGGTGTGCGAAATCCCAAAACGAAAGCAGAGGAGGAAAAGCTCAAAGCAAAATTGATGGCAGCCGGGAAAGTCGAAGGCAAAATCAAACTCGGGACACAGTCGAGAGAATCTCGGCTGCCCGAAGATAAAGAGATGGCTGCAATAGAAGACCCCAATGCCTGGAAATCAAAGATCAACTTGACCGCTTTTGAGTGCTGGGATGACGACATTGAACTCAGCACTCCTCCGTTCCCTTTCCAGCAGCGTTGGGATCCCCAACAAAAACAAAAAAAGGGAAAGAAGAACAAGAAACGGAAGAGAATGGATGCTCAGTATTACGAGGGAGATGAGGAAACATTTGGAGAAGGAGACTGGGACGTATCCCTTAATTACGACGATGAAGAAGACCTTGCCGCTCAGACTAGTGACAGGGCGGAGGTGGACATTGCAGTTCAATCGCAGCTTCAACTTGATATCGAAGATGCTACTACAAGAATGGAGCCCGTCGATGACCTTCCGCCTCTTCCGGCTGACTTGTCAACTCTACCAGCTCTGAAAGAGAGAGACATCAAGCGCGGCAATATTATCGTCTTCAAACAACTTGAATGCTCACCAGCGACAAATTGGGCTCCAGTCATCTCTCCCTTTCGTACCGCAATTGTGGAAGAGGTCACCGAAATTGAGACCTTTGGTCTAAGGTTAGCAAAACGAGATCAGCCACACGAGTATATCAGATATGACGAGAATGGAAAACGTATCTATGAAAAGTTTGAAATGGAGAACCATTCCGAGAACGAGGATACACCTGGAGTTGACGGCCTTATCTATCTATCTTTTGAGGATTTAATTGAGCCAAAGCTTTTGCAATTTTCTCCAGAAACTGCAGATAAATACGATGCTGCTGCTGCTACTACCGAAGACGCCGCTGCAGAAGCTCGTGAAGAGCCCGACGGCTTCGAAGGACAGACTCACGGCGTTTCTCCTTGCTCCTCGCATGCCATTGATGATGAGCTATCGGTTAAGGAAAGTCACATACATCGCGACAATGCTGGCAAGAATGAAATTGACTCTCTCATGAATGGGAAGAACACTATGGAGCAAAGTACTTTGGTTGAAGCTAGCGCATGATTTCGCGAAGTCATTACTCTTGGTAAGGTGCAGCATGTGTCTTGCTATAGCGGTTGACAGCAATTCTCGTGTTCATTGAGTAAATAATGCCACGTATTATACATATACAATCAGCTTCAGCAGGATCATAGTGTCACATGGATTCCCAACGTTATCGCAAGATACAGGTTTGGGAGGCTAAATACCCGCCAAGCCTCTTGCATAATAGTGTTTGCTTGAACCTATCAGTCTTGGCGTGGTAATCGCTGACAGTGGTGCGAGAGGTTACAAAATCCGGGAGTTCATCGTTTGATTTCGTTACTCCTCAATGGGTTTCGTAGCAGTAATGGAGAGCTTGGGGCTTAAGTATATTCAGAAAATGGATCAATTGCGCTTCGCATGCTCTGCGTGCATCATTTATCAATTATGACTCTAATTCATAAGCCGCTGGCGCAAGGAAATAGAAGTACTATTGTGGTTTTACTACGTTCGATTCTTTAATTGGAAGCCGGTCTTAGCAATGCGTGCAGCAACAAGCACAAGACTTCCAACCACCATCGTTCCACCGGCAAACATCTGGGCATATAAGTAATTCCCTCCACCTTTCTCAATTAGAGCTCCGCCAATAGGACTTCCCGTCAATGATGCGACACCCACAACACTGAACCCCATCCCAATCCTCACTCCCGTCTTCTTCGGATCTGTGTTCAAGCTAGCCAGAGCAGCTTGTAATAGACTCTGCACACCAGCACCAAAGAAGCCGTAAAAAATGGTAAAGGCGATCATACCCGGTAAGGTGGACACAGCAGCCCAGCAGAAAAGTATTGTACCTACAATAAACATGACAGGAATGAAAACATTCACCGGGCCAAGGTATTTATCCGCAATGAGAGCGGGAATAAGACGTCCTGGAATACCGACACCGTTTATGATAAGAATTAAATTAAAAGACATTGTGTCAGTGACAGCAATGACGTTCCGGGAAAAGGGGCGGCCCTGAAAAAAGTGTGAGTGACGATCGTGCGATAGCGAGCTATATGCATATTGCCCATTCCCTAAAAGTGAACTTACATAGTAATAGGCAATCCAGATCCTCCAAAAGGCAAAGAACATGCTAACCGTATACAACAGATACGGTAACTCTGTAAAAGCCCTCCATTCAACCAATGGGCCTGTACTCCTGCTCGGGAGTCTCGTTCTAGCTAAACTCAAGATGACGGCCGCATTGAACAATATTACAAAACCCATAACTCTAAGCGTCCAGGGGAAACCGATCCTGTTCAGCAAGGCCTGCGCAATTTCTGGAAATACCATTCCTCCCGTTGCACCACCACAAGCAACGCATGAAATTGCCATTGTCCGGCTGCGCGTGAAATAAGTGGCCATATTTGCAACCGCTGGACAGAAAATTAACCCATCTCCAAGACCTTGACAGATACCCTGAGCCAGCAAAAGCTGCCAGTACTGTCTGCTTAGAGATGTCATGAATACCCCCACTACTTGCAATGTTACCCCGGCGAAGAGAATGAGTCGGTAGTGACCGGCATCTAAAGCACGCCCCGAGAATACCCCCACAAAATAAACTAGGAGAATCTGGATAGAGCCGACCCAAGAGATCGTGGATGGAGGAAGTGAGAGAGTGCTGGCGTAATACTGCTGGAAGATACCAAAGGAGTTTATGTAGCCGAAGGAATTGAAGACACAAAGGTGGGAAACAAGAACTTGGATCCACGCTTTCTGGCCCCCATTGGGTGGGCCGGGATGTACTGGAGTTGTTCCGGCCTCGGGTCTTTGCTTGATCTCGTTGAGCGGCTGTTGAACGGGTGTGCCTTGCTGGCTATTGATGAATTTTCCATTCATATATGGCGCGGCTCAAGGAGCATTGGGTTACTCCACTTTGGGGAAAATGAGAGAACATGATCACTTAATAGGAAATGTTCGGAGCCGGAAAATAGGAGATAGGCTAATAAATTGTTTTGCAGCCGTGCGGTAGCTCCATAGAATATGAGATACGTACAAGGGGCACTAAAGAGGCCTGATGGGCTCTGGTATAAGACTATTGGGAGTATTTGATACGTGGTAACCCTTGTAATTTTTGATATGAATTCGAAATTTGGTGTAGGAGGACGGGGGGGCTTCAAACCGCCTTGCCCACTGCGCCGGTTGGGGAACCTCGGCACTTGTACTCGGCATAGCTCACAACTGCCGGCGTAGGGTACATAAGATCCTACAAGTTTCTATCCTTTTTCTAAAGAATCTCAGGTCCCCGGATTCTAAAGCTCATTTTTTCCTTAATCCGAAGCCTTCCAACACTCTGGTTTTTCTGAAGGCTGTCCGCGAGCCAAAATCTATAAAGATGGTGCTTCCAGCAGGGGTCTACAGAGCCGATCATGTAGGGTCCTTCCTTCGCCCCATGGCCATCCTAACAGCACGGGAAAAAGTTGCGAAAAACCAATCTTCCTTGGAAGAGCTTCGAAAGATCGAGGACAAATTTATCGCCGATGTAGTGAACAAGCAGCTGAGTGCCGGTCTACAATCCATTACCGATGGCGAATTCAGGCGTGCATATTTCCACCTTGATTTCCTGCAACACTTTTCCGGCATTGAGATAAAAGGTCAGACAGGCACTATACGCCCGCATGGATTCTCACCCCCGGTACTCGCCGTAACAGGCAAGCTGGGCCATCCTAAGCCAATTCAAACAGACGATTTTGAATTCCTCGAGCACTCAATCGCTGCCAACGAAAGCCACAATTTTCCAGCGACGACCAAGGTCTGTATTCCTAGTCCGACTATGGTACACTTTCGTGGTGGGCGAGCCTCAATAGATATAGAAGCCTATCCAGACCTTGACCCTTTCTTTGAAGATCTGGCGTATGTTTATCAACAAGAGTTGGATGCACTCTACCGGGCCGGATGTCGCTTCGTCCAGCTTGACGACACAAACCTCGCCTATCTTTGCGACCCAGACATGCGTAAAGCAGCTGCGGAGAGAAACGAAGATCTGGCAACACTTCCTCGGAAATATGCCGAGCTTATTAATGCTGCCATATCCAAGCGGCCAAAGGATATGAAGATTGGGATCCACCTCTGCCGCGGAAACTACCGCTCGAAATGGTTTGCCTCAGGGGGATATGAACTAGTTGCGGATGTCCTTTTTAAAGAACTCAACGTCGATGCGTATTTCTTGGAATACGATGATGCTAGGAGCGGAGACTTTAAGCCCTTGCGCCATCTTCCGGAAAACAAGCTAGTGGTGCTGGGATTGATGTCGAGCAAAAAGAGTTCTTTGGATGATGAGCAAGAAATTATTGAGAGGTTGAAGCAAGCCGCGGAGGTTTGTCCCAAGGGGCTGGATCAATTATGTTTAAGCCATCAGTGTGGATTTAGTTCAACAGCGGAGGGAAATGAGTTAACTGAAGATCAGCAATGGGCGAAGATTAGGCTGGAGGTAAAAATAGCCAAGCAAGTTTGGGGTGAGGACTTGTCAAGATAGGTTTTCCATGCTGTTCACAAAACTGTAAACCGTAAGAAGTAAAATTCTAAGACGGCAAGGATGTCTGCATGCATACCGTCTCTTATAGCGAATTAAGATGCGTCCTGTCATTAGTGTTGCCATCTTTGACTTGCACTTATAGGTAGTCCGTGTCCTTGACGCCATATTTCTAGATAAGTCTGGGATAGCTCCGGGAAGGACTTTTCGATCAAGAGCGCTATACGAACACTCCTTCACCAATCGCTGCTTTAAGACGGCGGCTATTGTTGTGACCAAATGAAGATATGGGTGCATCTAGAGGCCTGGCTAGTATTTGGCTGGAACACCCTAGAATATATAATCTTTCCGAGCTATGTCTGAGGTTAAACACAAAGTTGTCGAACGCTCGACATAATTCCGACATGAAGTATTGGCCGGAATTTAAGGTTATATATTGTCTTAATTGGCGCTGCCATAAGGACCGGTCTTTTTAGTGCCAACTGGCGTTCAACATGTGTTGCGCGCACGGGGGGGGGAGGCTCTACACAAAGCTCTATATTGGGTCCCCGCTATATTCCCAATAGCGTTTACACGTGTCTCTGCCTATGTAGCCGCCTTATTTTTTACCCTTTTTTCCTTCTTTACATCCTCCCTACCTAGGGAGGCACTAGAACGGCAGCCAGTAGAGGACCGTTACTAGAACTAGATAACTATTACTAGAACCAGACAACTGTTACTAGAACTAGATGACTGTTGCTAGAGCCAGACGACTATTGCCAGAGCCAGACAACTGTTGCTAGAACTAGACGACCGTCGCTAGAGCTAGATGACTGTCGCCAGAACCAGACGACCGTCTCTAGAGTTAGACGACTGTCGCTAAAACCAGACGACTGTCGCCAGAGCTAGACGACCGTTGCCAGAACTAGACGACTGTCGCCAGAGCTAGACGACCGTCGCTAGAACCAGACGACCGTCGCCAGAGCCAGACGACCGTCGCCAGAACCAGACGACCGTCGCTAGAACCAGACGACCGTCGCCAGAACCAGACGACCGTTACCAGAACCAGATAACCGTCGCCAGAACTAGACGACTGTCGCTAGAGCTAGACAACCGTCGCTAGAACCAGACGACCGTTGCTAGAGCTAGACGATAACGACTAGCCAGTAAGCACTATAAATGATTTAATCGATTGATCGAATCAAGGTAGCACAGACAGGTAGGCACAAATAGGGAGATGCTAACGGGTAGGCAGATACAGACAGGTAAGTAGATATAGACAGGCAAGTAGATGCAGACAGGTAGGCAGATGCTAACGGGTAGGCAGATATAGATAGGTAGGCAGATGCAAACAGGTAGGCAATGCAGACAGGTAGGCAATGCAGACAGGTAGGTAATACAAATAGGTAAGCAAATATAGACAGGCAAGTAGATACAGATAGGTAGGCAGATGCTAACAGGTAGGTAGATATAGATAGGTAGGCAGATACAAATAGGTAGGCAATACAGACAGGTAGGCAATACAAATAGGTAGGCAATGCAGACAGGTAGATAATGCAGACAGGTAAGTAGATACAAATAGGCAAGCAGATGTAGACAGGTAGGCAGATGCTAACGGGTAGGTAGATATAGACAGGTAGGCAGATATAAACAGGTAGGCGATGCAGACAGGTAGGCGATGTAGGTAGGTAGGTAAGTTAATAGGTAGATAGGTAGAAGAGAACTATCGCTATATTATATTAAATTATCTAAAATAATATTATTTATTTTACTAGCCTTATAAATAGCTTTAAAGTAGCTTTTATTTATTTAAAATATATTATTAGTATAAAAGAGGTAAATATAATTATGGTTGCTAAATGCGCAGATTACTGGTAGGTTGCGCGCAGGTTGCGCGCAGGCTACGCGCAGGCTACGTGTTAAAAAAACACGATATAGGCTAGTCGGTCGAGTTGCCAAATGACCTCAACTGCGCGCCAATTGCGTCAACCACCAACCATTGAGGCCATTGAAAGGGTACCATATTTTGCCGATGGAGTTTTTTATAGAGTGCTTCTATTAATTGCTGATGCTAGGCTTCTAGTGCAGCCCGCTGCTAAGCTAAGGCATTTATAAAGGACTGTTGTATTATAGTTAACTGTTCCCTGACTAGGGACATAATACTTATAGTTATTAAAGAGGATTTGGGTTCGTTTGCTATTTTAATAGTAATTATTTTTTGACGTAACGTAATATAAAGGCGCGAAGAGGCTTTAGGGAAGATTTAAAGGAACAATATAAATTCTATTTAAATCTAAGGGTATATAGCTTTTGAAGAGAACAAGACGTTGTGTAAAGAAGAGAAGGGAATAACTAGAGAATCTTGTAATTAAATAGTTAGGGGTCTTGGTCAATGCGTACGCACGTGCGCACGCGGACGGACTTTAGTAGAATTCAATTAATCTAGTAGAACTTAGCAGAATTTAGCAGAATTTGGTTAAAGCGTTAAGTTTATCTTATTAAGTGTTTTACCAAGACATTCCTACTGTAACTAGGCTAGTCCTGTTACACTTATTTACTTTAGTATAGTTTTCACTTATTATTAGTATAGTAAGGGACATATAAATACGCGTATATATATATATGTGTGTGTATATATATATGTCTCTGTATATATGTCTCTATGTGTATACATAGCATATGCTCTGGATATTTTGGTTTGTGTGGTCGCTTAAGTTAAATATAGCTACCGATGCGCGTTCTGTATGGGTAAAAGTTAAGTACCGCCAACCTTTTGCCGGCGCTCCATCGGCGACCACACTTAACTTTCGCCAACCCACATCAGCGACTACGTTTAACTTTCTCCGGACTACGCTCAGCTGTACCCTAGATAATAGTCTGCGGGCATATGGACCATGCGGGCATGTAGACCACCCCATTAAAAATCGCGAAAGACGTGACGCGTTATACAACTACAACCTCAATGGCCACCCTATAATAGGAAAACCCTCTTTTTCAAGAGGGCAGACTTCTTCTATCTATTAATGCCCATACAGTCGCTTCAGAAAAGGACGGGTTTATGTCAGAAACCATGATCTAGTACAGAAATTTACCGAATCCTCACCTGTTTGAACTACTTTTCTGTACCCGCGCATGCCACCACCCATCCTCCATACCAACACATCGCCGTCGCCTATTTTTTGAAGCTATTTAAAGCCTATATTTTTTCCTATTGCAGTTAGCGCCATGGCACACAGGAGG